>ERZ780149.1605-NODE-1605-length-23671-cov-3.638550_pt1 | contig 23671 bp, 22 predicted proteins | sample MGYA00511367_ERZ780149 | MGnify/ENA primary metagenome ERZ780149 (study PRJEB29588, sample SAMEA2153852) | human gut metagenome | biome: human gut; feature: human-associated habitat; material: faeces | place: Denmark | collected 2008/2010 ... | reverse complement strand
ATAGGGATTCGAACCCCAACAAACAGAGTCAGAGTCTGTCGTGCTACCGTTACACAATTCCCCAATATTAAGTTGAGCAATACCTATTATATAACTTTTTTAAAATAAGTCAAGAATTTTTTACCTAAATTGAAAAACTTTTGTTCCGCCTTGCCGTAACTGCTTAATGATAACCTGAACTTAATTTCAGGTGGGTTTTCGCCAAACGGTTTCGCGCTCCCTTCTTCCGAACTCGGCACCGCCGCGGGAGGTCTGCAAACCCGCCGTCTGAGCAGAAATCCCTTTTTATTATCTTGTAGGGTTATATAAGCCATGATACACGCACAAGGCAGAACGCGGCAATTAAATTATTTCTCGTCTATTTCAAAAAAATCTTCAAGGCGGTCTACAAAAGCGTCGGCGACGGTTTCGTACTCATCGTCGTCTTCGATTTCGCAAAAATATTCTTCGCCGTCTTCTTCAATCGCTTTTACAATTACCAGCTCGCCCGAATCGTCAAGCATAGCCTGAGGGTCTGCATACTGCGGCAAAAGCGCCAAATACCTTGCCTCGTCGGTTTCAATAGCATCTAAAACTTCAAAGGTGTATTCCTTGCCCTCGTCATCGGTAAGTGTTATTATGTCGGGATTATATTTTTCATTTTTAACATTTTCGCTCATTTACCGTTCCTCCGGAAAAACAAAATAACATATATATTTTACCCCAGAATTCGTATTCAGTCAATACATTAGTTATTCTTTTGTAAAAAAACACAAAAATCCCTTGCGATTTTTAGTTTTTTATACAAAATATATAAAAGTTATTAAGTTTTTATTGACAAGGTGTTTATTTTGCACTATAATAAAGGTGCAAAGAAAAGAAAGGAGCGGTAAAACGCCATGAGGGAAACTCCACCTGCAACTTCAAAAAAATAATTTGAAAGGGTGAGTCCGATGTTCTGACAAAAAGTCAACGCAAAACTATAATAATGAAAAGGACTGAGTCCAAAGGTTTAGTTAGCTTTTAACTCAAAGATTTTAAAAAACGAAAAAGGCGTGAGTCCGAAAATTTAGTTAGTTTTATTTTTAAACAAAAATTTACAGACGGTGAGTCCGATGTACAATTAAACTTAAATCAAAGTTCGCGTAAGACGCGGTTGATATAAAAATTCAATAATTAACATTATAAGCCCTCGCAGGTGAAAGCTGCGGGGGCTTCGGTTTTTATAAATCGGATTTTCATCAAAATGCAACCGTAACCTTTGAGCACCGCAAAATCGCCCATTTTGTTTTAACAATTTGCAAATATAAAAAATCTTAATAAGTTAAATTCGGTAACACCTTGCAATCGATTATGTGTTGTGGTATAATTCATTATGCATTATTATATAGTATATAAGGAGAAATACGCCTTGTCATTTCCGCTTGAAAATATAAGAAATTTTTGCATAGTAGCGCACATAGATCACGGCAAGTCAACACTTGCCGACCGCCTGCTCGAGCTGACGCAGTCGGTAGCCGAGCGCGATATGGAGGAGCAAATTCTTGACAGTATGGACTTAGAGCGCGAGCGCGGCATTACCATAAAGGCTCACGCCGTAACACTTTACTACACCGCTAAAGACGGCAAAGAATATGAACTGAACCTAATCGACACCCCGGGGCATGTTGACTTTAACTATGAGGTTTCGCGTTCTTTGGCGGCTTGCGAGGGCGCCATACTTGTTGTTGACGCGTCGCAGGGCATCGAGGCTCAAACCCTTGCCAACACATATTTGGCGGTTGACCACGGTCTTGAAATTTTGCCCGTTATAAACAAAATTGACCTGCCCTCTGCCGAGCCTGACAGAATTAAGGCTGAAATAGAAGATATTATAGGCATTCCGGCGGACAACGCTCCGCTTATTTCGGCAAAAACAGGTATAAATGTTGAGCAGGTATTAGAATCAATCGTAAACGACATACCTGCGCCGACAGGCGACCGCGCGGCGCCGCTTAAAGCGCTTATATTCGACTCTTACTACGACTCTTACAAGGGCGTAATTGTTTATTTCCGCATAGTATCGGGCAGTATTAAAACCGGTGATAAAATAAAAATGATGGCAACGGGCGCCGAGTTTGATGTTGTAGAGCTCGGCCGCAAGCGCGCTACGGTTTACGAGAGTTGCGAAACGCTTGAAGCAGGCGAGGTAGGCTACCTTGCGGCCTCTATTAAAACGGTAAGTGAAGCGCGCGTTGGCGACACAATAACACTTGCCACGAAACCCGCCGCCGAGGCTCTGCCCGGTTACCGAGCGGCAAAACCCGTTGTGTTCTGCGGAATTTACCCCGCCGACGGAGCAAAATACCCCGACCTTCGCGAAGCGCTTGAAAAACTGCAGCTTAACGATGCGTCACTGCTTTTTGAGCCAGAAACCTCGCAAGCGTTGGGCTTTGGCTTCCGTTGCGGCTTTTTGGGGCTGTTGCACATGGAAATTCTTGAAGAAAGGCTTGAACGCGAGTATAACCTTGACATAATTACAACAGCACCCAGTGTGCAGTACGAATTTGTACTTACAAACGGTGAAAAAATATTTGTAGACAATCCCACCAACTACCCCGACCCTGCAAATATTGCCGAGGCACTTGAACCCGTGGCAAATGTGCATATCTATTCTCCGAGCAGTTATGTCGGCACCATTATGCAGCTTTGTGAGGACCGCCGCGGCGACTACAAAGACATGAAATATATGGGCGACCGCGTTGACATTCACTATGTGCTTCCTATGGGCGAAATTGTTTACGACTTTTTTGACGCCTTAAAAAGCCGCACAAAGGGCTACGCAAGCTACGACTATGAGCCTGCCGGATACCAAAAATCAAGCCTTGTTAAGCTTGATGTTATGCTTGCCGGCGACACGGTGGACGCACTTTCGTTTATTGTGCACACTTCAAATTCATACGCCCGTGCGCGAAGAATAGCGGAAAAGCTTAAAGAATATATTCCGAGACAGCTTTTTGAGGTTGCCATACAGGTGGCAGTAGGCGGTAAAATTATTGCGCGCGAAACCGTTAAGGCAATGCGAAAAGATGTGCTTGCAAAATGCTACGGCGGCGACATAACCCGAAAGAAAAAATTGCTCGAAAAGCAAAAGGAAGGCAAAAAGAAAATGCGCAAGTTAGGCTCGGTCGAAGTGCCGAAAGAGGCGTTTATGGCTGTGCTTAAGCTTGACGAATAATATTTATACCCGTAAAAGAGGATTAAAATGACCGAAAAAAGAAGAAAGGCAATAGTTCGCCGAAGAATATTTATAACAGTTGTTGTTCTTATTTTGGCGGCGGTAATAGCCCTTACGGCAGTTATTGTCGGCATAATAAAGGGCAACAGCAATGATAATAATTCTGTTTCATCCGAGGTAAGCTCGGTTTCAAGCGAGCAATCGGGAGAGCAATCCGCAAGCGACGCTTCCGAAAAGAATGAATCCGAACAGCAAGAAAACAGTCTGCCGTCGGCGGTGACAACGCCTACGGGCGTAACCCTTGACGCGAATTTCGGCAGACTTTTGCTTACTAACGGCTCTAACCCTCTGCCCGACGATTATGACACCAATGTACGGGAGTATTTGGTAGAAATCGATGAAAAATACCGAAACAATAACTATGTAACACAGATACACCGTGATGTTTACCCCTATATAACCGCAATGGTGGCGGCGGCGCAGGCCGACGGCGTTGACCTTAGGGTTTGGTCGCCGTTTCGCAGTTATGCAATACAAAACGATCTGTTTCAGAAGCAGGTTGCCCGCGCGGGCGGCGATGAAGAAAGGGCGGCTACCGTTGTAGCGCGCCCGGGTACCAGTGAGCACAACACAGGGCTTTGCGCCGACTTTAATATGGCGGACGACGCGTTTGAAAGCACACCCATGTACGCCTGGATGTGCGAGCACGCCGAGGACTACGGCTTTATTTTGCGTTATCCAAAAGACAAGCAAAATGTTACGGGAGTAATCTATGAATCGTGGCATTGGCGTTTTGTGGGCATAAATAACGCCAAAGAAATAAATAATTTAGGTATAACTTTAGAAGAATATATAGAAACAAAAGGCATTAACCCCGATGTCGATATGTACGGCGACGACAGTGCGGGCAGTTCTGCCGAACAGATTAAATATTAACTTTTTCGGGAGGAACGCTTTATGGATTTTAAGCAGTTTTTCACTCAATTAAACGGTAAAAAAATCGCTATGTGCGGTATAGGCGTAAGCAATACTCCGCTTATTTTAAGCTTTTTAAAGCAGGGCGCGCGTGTTATTGCCTGCGACCGACGCGAACGCGAGTTAATAGGTTCGGTTGCCGACCAATTAGAGGCGGCAGGTGCTGAATTAAAGCTTGGCGAAGGCTACCTTGACAATCTTGAGGTTGATATAATCTTCCGCACCCCGGGTATGAATTTTCATCTGCCCGAGCTTGAAAGGGCGCGTAAGCGCGGAATTGCGGTTACAAGTGAAATGGAGGTCTTTTTTGACCTTTGCCCCGCAACCGTTTTTGCCGTGACGGGCTCCGACGGCAAAACCACAACCACAACCCTTATTGCAAAAATGCTTGAGGCCGAGGGTAAACGCGTGTTTGTAGGCGGTAACATTGGTATGCCGCTGTTGCCCGAGATAGAAAATATTACCGCCGACGACTTTGTTGTTGCCGAGCTTTCGTCCTTTCAGCTTATATCCATGCGCAAAAGCCCCGATATTGCGGTTGTGACCAATGTTGCGCCAAATCACCTTGATGTGCATAAGGATATGGACGAATATGTTGAGTCAAAGAAAAATATTTTGCTTCATCAAAACGCATTTTCACGCACGGTGCTCAACCGTGACAACGATATTACCGAATCCTTCCGCAAGGATGTGCGCGGTCAAAGCCTTGGCTTTAGTATGAACCGCCGCCTCAATAACGGCGCATGGCTCGACGGCGACGGCGTGCTTCACATGGCATACCGAGGTATCGATGTGCCTGTAATTGACCGAAGGGAAATTGCAGTGCTCGGCGACCATAATGTAGCAAATTATCTTGCCGCAATTACTGCCGTTTGGGGTTATGTGGGCGTCGATAATATATACAAGGTTGCACGCGAATTCAAGGGTGTTGAGCACCGCATCGAATTTGTACGCGAGCTTGGCGGTGTAAAATATTACAACGACTCAATAGCATCAAGCCCCACCCGCACTATTGCAGGTCTTAAAGCGTTTGACCGTAAGGTAATCCTTATTGCCGGCGGTTACGATAAGCACATACCCTTTGAGCCTATGATGCCGTATATTGTAGAAAAGGTAAAAACACTCTATTTATGCGGAAACACCGCAGACAAAATTGAAAAATGCCTGCGTGATTATGAGGGATATAACGGCGAGCCCCGAATCGTGAGGGTAAAAGACATACCCGAGGCAGTAGCCGCCGCACATAAAAATGCGGTTGCCGGCGATATTGTAACCCTCTCGCCCGCGTGCGCAAGCTTTGACGCATACCCCAACTTTGTAGCGCGCGGCAATCATTTTAAACAACTGGTGAATGAACTTAAATGAATATAAAGGAAACTCTTTTTGAATTATCAAATGCCATAAATATAGGCAATATACACGATGCAAGCGATATTGCCGCAGGCGCACTTTCAAAATATGCCGAAACTTCACAAAATGGTATAAGCGTTACTGGCAAAATGAGCGGAGAGTGCGATTACACGCTTATGCTTGAAGCCCATATTGACGAGGTTGGCTTTGTTGTAACCCATATTGACAATGACGGCTTTTTAACCGTAAAAAACTGCGGCGGCATTGATTTGCGTATGCTGCCCGCAAGAAGGGTTGAAATCCACGGAAAAGAAAAAATAAAGGGCGTGTTTTGCTCTACGCCGCCACACCTTTCAAACGGCGCTGCGGAATACGACGATATATCGGATTTAAAGCTTGATACGCTTTTAGGCGAAAAGGCAAAAGATATAATATCTGTCGGCGACTTTGTTACATTTAGCTCCCGTGCCGCCTCATTACACGGCAGTCGCGTTACGGGCAAAAGCCTTGACAATCGGGCAGGAGTTGTTTGCCTTTTGGAATTAGCTCGGCGTTTAAACGGAAAAAAACTGCCCTTTAACATAGTTTTCAGCTTTACCGACGCCGAAGAGCTTGGCAACCGCGGTGCAAAAACCGACGCATTTAACCTGTCGCCTGATGAAGCCGTTGTTTTAGATGTGTCATTTGCAGACGGGCCCGATATTCCGAATTGCGACTGCGGCAGGCTGTCGGGCGGCGCTATGATAGGTATATCTCCTATACTCGACAAAAAGCTTTCACAAAGGCTTATTTCGGTTGCAAAAGAAAACGATATTTCCTATCAGACCGAGGTTATGGGCGGAAGAACAGGAACCGACTGCGATGTTATAAGCATTTCAAAAAGCGGTGTAAAAACAGCCCTTATATCAATTCCTCTTCGCAATATGCACACCGATGTTGAAATTGTTGATATAAATGATATAAAAAGCGTTTGCGACCTTCTTGAAAATTATATTTTAAAAGGAGGCGCGGCACAATGACCGAACTTTTGAAACAACTTTGTATGTCAGACGGCGTATCGGGCGACGAAGGCGCCGTGCGCGATTTTGTTATTTCGCAAATCAAAGATTACTGCAGTTATTCGGTTGATAATCTCGGTAATATAATCGCCTTTAAAAAGGGTAAAAACGCCTCTGAAAAAAAGGTTTTAATAGATGCTCATCTTGATGAGGTAGGCTTAATTATAACCCACATTGAAGCAAACGGTTTTTTGCGTTTTAAAACGGTCGGCGGAATTGACACGGCGGCGCTTATGTTCAGGCGAGTGCTTATAAACGGCAAGATTTCAGGCGTCATAGGCGGAAAACCCGTGCATTTATGCGACGGCGACGAGCGCAAAAAATTGCCGAACGCCGACAGCCTTTACATTGACATAGGCGCCGAAAACGAAACACAGGCAAAAGAGCTTGTAAGCGTGGGTGACTGCGCAGTTATGTGCAGTGATTTCACCGTTTGCGGCGACAAGGTGCTTACAAAAGCACTTGACGACCGCGTAGGCTGTCTTGTTTTAATTGACCTTTTAAAAAGTGACGCCGAATACGATTTTTACGCAACCTTCTCGGTTGAAGAGGAGGTCGGTCTTCGCGGCGCAAGGGTTGCCTCATACACCGTAAATCCCGACGCCGCTATTGTTATTGACGGCACAACAGCCGCCGATATTGCCGATGTTCCGGCAAATAAAACCGTTTGCTGTCAGGGCAAGGGAGCGGTTGTGTCATTTATGGACGGTGCCACAAGCTACGACCGTGAATATTACGGCGCCGCATTAAACAGCGGAATACCTGCGCAAAGCAAGCGCGCAGTGGCAGGCGGCAACAATTCGGGCGCCATACACCTGTGCCGAGGCGGAGTGCGAACCTTGGCGGTGTCTGTGCCCTGCCGATACATTCACACGGCAGGCTCGGTGTGCGATATGCGCGATGTGCTTGCGGTCCGCGACCTTGTTGAGTATATGATAAACAAAATAGCGGGCGGCGAGTTATGATTTCGCTGACCAACAAAATAGCGGAAATTAGAAAATGTGCCGCCGAAGCGGTTAAAATAAACTGCACTTATCAGTTGTATAATGATATTGCGCTGTTTTGGACCCAAAACTTAAACAAAGCAATAATTTCTATGCTTGACGGCAATATGACCATATATAACAACGGTGCGGATTTTGATGAACTGCAACAGTTTATTAAAGCGGTCTCGCCCCTATCGGTTTTTTCGGACGCCGACACTATGACACGCATTTTCGGGCAGGACATTCACCGCGTTTGCGTTATGAAAAGCGAGCACCGTTATAAAAGCAATACTGTATCGGACAGACTGTCAAGCGATGAAATTTACAAGCTACTTGATACAGACGGCTTAAATCTGCCGCCTTACGAGCATTTTGCGGTAGATTTTTGCTACCGACTTAACCACGGTCAGTTAAAATATTTTGCCTTAAAGCAAAAATGCGCCGCTGTTACAATATCAGACGGTAAAACCTTGCTGTTAAACGGCATTGCCTCACACCAAAAGGGTATGGGCACGGTGGCATTAAACGGCGTTTTGTCACAAAGCGATTTGCCCTGCCTTGCCGTTTGCGAAGCACAAATAAAACCTTTTTACGAAAAAAACAATTTCTGTCATATTTATGACGCAGCATATCGGAGGACAACCCCTTGAATTACTTTAAATTTGACGCAACACTCGAAAAATACAGTGAACTTGCCGAAAAAAAGGCAAGTGAGACCTTTAAAATTATCGACGGTATAACCGAATACAATCAAACCAAGGTTTTAAACGCATTTATAAAAAACAGAGTAAGCGAAATGCACCTCGGAACCTCAACGGGTTACGGCTACGGCGACATAGGCCGCGACACACTTGACCGAGTTTTTGCCGACTGTATGGGTGCCGAAGACGCTATTGTTCGTCATAGCTTTGCCTCGGGTACGCACACCTTAACGGTGGCACTTTTCGGCATACTGCGGCCGGGCGACAGGGTGCTTGTGCTCACAGGCAGACCCTATGACACCATAATAGGCGTTTTCGGCTTTGAGGGGTATACCGACGGCTCGCTTGCCGATTTCGGCGTAGAGTATAACCAAATTGATTTGCGTACCGACGGAACTCCCGATATTGACGCCATTCGTGCCGAACTTTCAAATAAAAGCTATAAAATGGCTTACATACAGCGTTCGCGCGGATACAGCCTGCGCCCCAGCCTTACGGTAGATAAGGTTGAGCAACTTTGCCGTGCCGTGCGCGAGGTTTCACCCGACACCGTAATTATGGTAGATAACTGCTACGGCGAATTTGTCGAAACCCGTGAACCCACCGAGGTAGGCGCCGACATTATAGCAGGCTCGCTTATTAAAAACGCGGGCGGCGGCATTGCCCCCACGGGCGGTTACATCGCCGGCAAGAAAAAATATGTTGAAATGTGCGCAAACCGCATGACAGCCCCCGGAGTCGGCCGAGAAGTAGGCGCGTCACTCGGACATAACCGAGAGCTTTATATGGGCTTGTTTGCGGCGCCCCATGTTACGGGCGAGGCACTTAAAACCGCCGTATTTGCTTCGGCACTTTTAGAACTGTCGGGCTTTGAGGTTAGCCCGTCGGTGTGCGAAAAACGCGGCGACATTATTCAAACCGTAAATCTAAAAACCCGCGAGGCTTTAATTGCATTTTGCCGCGGTATGCAGTCGGGCGCGCCGATTGATTCGTTTGTTCGCCCCGAGCCATCGCCCATGCCTGGTTACGACGACGAGGTTATTATGGCGGCGGGCGCATTTACGCTGGGCTCTTCGATAGAGCTTTCGGCCGACGCTCCGCTTCGCGAACCCTATGCCGCTTGGATGCAGGGCGGGCTTAACTATCACAGTGCAAAAAGCGGCGTGCTACTCGCTGTTCAAAGTATGATTGAAAACGGTGCATTAACGCTTAAAGAAAACGCAAACGGTTAAAGGACTGAAAAGGTTGAAAAAGATATTTGAAGGCAAAATTTATGAGGTGTTGCCAAAGTCTGACGGAATTGTATTTCCGTATCAAAAGGCGGTTGTTGACGAGGGCGATATAGTATGGTACAAAATGCTGTCGATTGAAAATTCAAATATGACCGATATAAGTAAAAATATATATTGGAACCTAAAATTCGGCAGTAATTATGCCGTAGCTGTAAACACCGCAAAAAACTTTGTAGAAACCAAGGCGTTGCTGCTGCCTAACGGCAGATTGTTGTTATGTTGTAACAACGGTCAGGTGTTTATTATAGACTCCGACGGAATGATAAACATTGCGGGCGAGCTCAAATACCGTGATTTTTCACCCTCGGGTATTGCATTTTACAAAAACGGAATTTGGGCAAGCTTTGAAAACAGCAATGTGCTTATGCGCTTTAACATAAATACCATGCGTGCCGAGCTTCGAATAGGGGGCAAAAATTCACCCTTTGACCGCCCGCAAAACATATTTGTTGAAAATCAAATTGCCTATGTTTGCAACGCGGGCTCAAACAACATTGTAAAGGTTAACCTTGAAGATTATTCGGTGGACGAGCTTTACACCTTTGAAGAGCCGGTACATTCTTATGTAAAATCCGGAAAATTCGAATTTGTTTTGCTTGATTCGGGATTGTATGTAATTTAAGGAGTTTTGAATATGCTTGAAAAAACCATTATGCTTAAAGATTTTGAGGCGGTAAAAAAATTTGTTGATATAGCAAATGAAAAGCCTTATGATATAGAATTGCTTTCGGGCAAATATGTTGTAAATGCAAAGTCTATTATGGGCGTGTTCAGCCTTGACCTGACAAAGCCTATTGTTGTAGCCGCACACACCGAAAGCTATGCGGAGCTTTCACGGCAGATTGCACCGTTTGAATATGTAAATACCAAGAAATAGGAACATTATGACAGAAAATTTTTTGCAACTTCGCCGAAGGCTGATTGAAAAAGATTTCGGCTATATGAATGACCGTCAGTTTGAGGCGGTAACAACCACACAGGGCGCGCTTTTGGTGCTTGCGGGCGCGGGCAGCGGTAAAACCACCGTGCTTGTAAACCGTATTGCAAATTTAGTAAAATACGGCAACGCTTACAAAAGCGATTATGCGCCTTACTTTACCGAAGCCGACATTTCGGCGGCTCAGGATTATCTTGACGGAAAAACCGACGAATTGCCGCAGGGCGTTTTTTCGGTTGACGCGCCCCGCCCGTGGGAGATCCTTGCCATAACCTTTACAAACAAGGCGGCAAACGAGCTTAAAGAGCGTATTAACGCAAAGCTGGTAAACGGCGGCGAAAGCCTTTGGGCAGGCACCTTTCACAGCATTTGCGGAAAAATTTTGCGTGTCAACGCCGAAAAAATAGGTTTTACCTCGCATTTTACCGTTTATGACACCGATGACCAAAAGCGCCTTATGAAAAGCATAATGAAGGACAACGGAATTGACGAAAAAATGCTGTCTGTACGCGCTGTTTTATCGTCAATTTCGGCTTCAAAGGATTCGCTCATAAGCCCCGAAGAATTTCTTGCGTCGGCAGGAAGCGACTACCGCAACATTACGGTTGCAAAGCTTTATAAAGAGTATCAAAAGCGCCTTGCCGCCGCCGACGCTATGGATTTTGACGATATGATAAACTATACCGTTAAGCTTTTTAAAGAAAATCCCGATGTGTTAGAGCATTACGGCAGTAAATTCAAATACATAATGGTAGACGAATATCAGGACACCAACCACGCGCAATATGAACTTGTGCACCTGCTTGCAGGTGTGCACGGCAATCTGTGCGTTGTGGGCGACGACGACCAAAGTATTTACCGTTTTCGCGGCGCTACTATTGAAAACATACTCAATTTTGAAGATGACTACAAAAACGCGCGCGTTATACGTCTTGAGCAAAACTATCGCTCAACCGCCAATATTCTTAACGCCGCAAATGCGGTAATAGCCAATAACCGTGGCAGAAAGGGCAAAAACCTTTGGACCGACAAGGGCGACGGTGAGCTTATAAACATTTACACCGCCGAGGATGACCGCGACGAGGCGCGTTTTGTTGCCGACCGCATACTCGAAAGCGTGCGAGGCGGTGCGCGTTTTTGCGACCACGCCGTGCTTTACCGAATGAACGCTCAATCGGCATCGGTAGAAAATGTTTTTGCGCGAAGCGGTATATCCTACCGCGTTATCGGCGGAATGCGCTTTTACGAACGCAAGGAAATACGCGATCTACTTGCTTATCTTAACCTGATAAACAACAACAGCGACGATATAAGACTTCGCCGAATTATAAACGAGCCTAAGCGCGGAATAGGCGACACCACCTTAAACCGCGCGCAAGAGATTGCAGCTCAGTTGGGTTTAAGCATTTTCGAGGTGCTTGACAGCGCCGACCAATTTGCACCGCTTGCAAGGTCGGCGGCAAAGCTTAAAGAATTTTGCGGAATGATAAAATCGTTCACGGCGTTAGCCGAACAGCTGTCTATAAGCGAACTGCTTTGTGAGGTGCTTGAAAAAAGCGGCTATCGCACCTCGCTTTTTAGCGATACAGACCCGAAAAATTCTGAAAGGCTGGCAAATGTCGACGAATTTATAAACACCGTAAAACAATACGAGCTCGAAAATGACGAGCCGTCGCTTTCGGCTTTTCTTGAGGAAATCGCACTTGTAAGCGACATAGACTCTATGAATGAGAGCGAGGACAAGGTAACCCTTATGACCATACACTCTGCAAAGGGCCTTGAGTTTGAAAAGGTGTTTTTAATAGGTCTTGAAGAGGGCATTTTCCCGGGAAATCAATCGGTTTACGGCGGAGAAAGCGAGCTTGAAGAAGAACGCAGGCTTATGTATGTTGCGATTACTCGCGCCAAACGCGAGCTTACAATAACAAACGCCGTTTCGCGTATGGTGTTCGGCTCTACAAACCGAAATATGCCATCCCGCTTTTTAAAGGAAATACCCGATGATTACTGCAAAATATCATCTGTCGCCGCAAAAAGCTTTTTCTCGCAAGGCTCGGATTTTCGCAGTTCTTACTGCGAAAGCTACCCTACCGCAAGAGCAGGCTTCGGCTCGGGTGTCAAGGCTTCAAAACCGTTCGGAAGCTACTCTGCCGCAAAGGCAACCGATGTGCCCCGACAGAGCTTTAGCATAGGGCAACGCGTAGAGCACAAAACCTTCGGCACGGGTATGATTGTTTCGGCACAGCCTATGGGCAGTGACACACTGCTTGAAATAGCGTTTGACGACGTGGGAACAAAAAAACTTATGGCGGCATACGCAAAATTAAAAATTCTGTAATACTTTTGTATTAAGCTTTTGATAATATACTTATATAAATTGTTTTGGGAGTGATTTGTCGTGGTAGCGCCGAGTCCCGTTATTAAAAAAACAGCAAAAACCGCACTGTCGGGTCATTGGCCACAGTCGATTGTTGTGAGCGCGGTGTTTGTGTTCTCCTTTTTTATAGGTGAGCTTGCCGCCTCGCTTGTATCAATCGTGTCGGGCAATGCCGGTTATATAATATTCTCGGTTTTGTTTACGGTTTTTATTTTGTCGCCGCTGTCGCTTGGCGTGCTTTGCTGGTTTCGCCGCATTCTGTGGGGGCAAAATGACGGCCTTTTGCTGATTTTTAAATATTTTTCAAACAAAACCGAGTATATGCGCGCTCTGCACCTTACCTTAATACTTACGGTAAAAATTTCTGTATCCGCAATAATTATGTTTTTTCCGTGTATAGTAGTGTGGATTTTGTCAAGCGAATGGTTTTATTCACTGCTTGATCTGCCGTTTCCTGTGTGGAGCTCAAGTCTTTGGACGCTCAATTCGTTTTTGGCAATTATAGGCGCGTTAGGGCTTGTGTTTGTTGCTGTCAGATATTACCTTTCGGCGTTTTTATTTGTAAGCGACAGCAATATTCACCCTGCCGAAGCCGTTAATATGTCTACAATTATTTCAAAGCGCTCGGGCGGCGATTTTATAGGCCTTGTTTTAAGCTTTGCAGGTTGGTTGATTTTATCGCTGTTTGTTGCGCCGCTTATATTTACACTGCCGTATTTTATCGAGTCTTATGTCGTTCATTGCAGATACGCAATAACAGCCTATAACCGCGATATTGACCGTTTTAACGCTCAAAATACGCCGTATTACCGTGCAGACGAGGTATAAATGTATGAAAAATCTGGGCTTTAAGCTTTTATATGCCTTTACCGCTTTAATAATTGTTACCGAGCTTGTGTTCACGGTAAAGTGCAGTCTTTTTTCGGATATATCAGAACTGCCTGACGGCTCGCTCGAAAGCTCAAGCGTTTCTCCGTCGGGTGAAAAGGTGATGAACATATACCTTGTGAAAAATAATCTCGGTGTAGCCGTAAGGGGCGAGATTATAAACAGCAATGGCAGTCACAATATTTTTTGGCAAACGGGCATCGACCATGTTGAAGCCCTTTGGTTAAATGACGATACCGTTGTTATAAATGAAATTCCGCTTAACGCCGATGACACCTTCGGATACGATTGCCGCCGCGGATATTCGCTTTTCGACGAGGGTTCGCTTGAACAAAACTTTACAAATTTTGAAGGGCAGTATGAATAAAAACGATATTATAAAGCTTGAAATTACCGACATATCTCATGAGGGCAGCGGAATAGGCAAATATAACGGCACAGCCGTGTTTGTGCCGCTTACAGCCGTGGGTGATGTAATATACGCCCGCATTTTAAAGCTTAAAAAGAATTATGCCTTTGCAAAATGCGAGCAGATAATACAACCGTCAAAGCTGCGTATCAACGCCGATTGCGATGTGTTTTCGCGTTGCGGCGGCTGTGTGTTTCGCCATATAAGCTATGATGCCGAGGTGAAATTGAAACAAAACCGCGTAATGCAAACCATGCGCCGTATAGGCGGTGTAAAAATTGACCCTATGCCCTTAATTGCGGCAGAACAACCCGACAGATACCGCAACAAAGCCGTTTACCCCGTGGCAGACGGCGGATTTTTAGGCTTTTATTCGCACCACTCACACAGGGTTATACCCTGCGGAGACTGTATGCTTCACCCTAAAATGTTTAATACCGTATGCAATTTGTTTACCGCTTTTGTGCAAAAATATAATATTTCGGTTTACAGCGAACAAACAAACAGCGGCTTACTGCGAAGGCTTTATATCCGTTACGGCGCTCAAACCGGTGAAGTAATGGTTTGCATTGTTATAAACGGCAATGACCTGCCTTACAAAAGCGAGTTTATCGAAGATTTAAAGTCAGTTTTAGGGCAAAGCCTAAAAAGTGTTATTTTAAACATAAACACCAAAAACACCAATGTTATTTTAGGTGATAAAAATATCTGCGTTTACGGCAGGGAATACATATATGATGTTTTATGCGGCATAAAGGTGCGCATATCGCCAGATTCTTTTTATCAGGTTAATCACGGTATGGCCGAAAAGCTTTACAAAAAGGCCGCAGAATATGCGGCGGCTGACGGCAAGAACATACTCGACCTGTATTGCGGCGCAGGAACCATAGGTCTTTCAATGGCAAAGGGCGCAAAAAGCGTTATCGGCGTCGAAATTGTTGAAGCGGCGGTGCGTGACGCCACCGACAATGCAAAAGAAAACGGCATAGATAACGCGCGTTTTATATGCGGCGATGCGGCTCAGGCGGCAAAGGTTTTAAAATCCGAAAGCGTTTCGGCCGATGTGGTAATTCTTGACCCGCCGCGCAAGGGTTGTGCTGAAGACTTGCTTGAAACCGTTGCAAACGATTTCTCGCCCGAAAGAATAGTTTATGTGTCTTGCGACGTAGCAACACTTGCACGCGACACCGCAATTTTAGAGAATTTAGGCTACAAATTGCAGGAGTACACCCCTGTTGATATGTTCCCGAGAACAGCGCATACAGAATGCTGTGTTCTTTTCAAGAGTATTTAATTACAAAATTGCATATAATTTTTAATCTGCGCTGTATAAAAGACTGCTTTTATACAGCGCCGTTATTATATTTTTATACCGTTTTACATATCATTGCTTATAGGGGGTAAAATTTATGAAAACATTTAAAAGGCTTTTAATCGCAGTGCTTTTAGGCAGTCTTTTAATATGTACTGCTTTTTCGGCAAACGCCACGGTGTCAAGCGAATGTGATATTTCGGACTTGGAAATTCCGATTGACGCTGCGGTTACCGATGCCGCAATAGGAACACAGCTTGATATAAAGGCTAAATCGGCAATTTTAATGGAGGTAAACACCGGCAGAATTCTTTACGAGATGAATCCCGACGAAAAACTGCCGCCCGCTTCTATTACTAAAATTATGTCGCTGCTGCTTGTAACCGAAGCTATTGACAGCGGTAAAATGTCGGTTGAAGATGTAATAACCGCCGGCGAGCACGCCTGCAGTATGGGCGGGTCGCAAATATGGCTTGAGCCGGGCGAGAGCATGACGGTTGACGACCTATTAAAAGCGGCGGTAATCGCCTCTGCAAATGATGCTACCGTGGCTTTGGGCGAGGCAATTGCCGGCAGTGAAGAGGGATTTGTGGCCATGATGAACAAAAAGGCCGCAAGCCTCGGTATGACTAATACCCACTTTGCAAACGCAACGGGGCTTGACGCCGAGGGTCATATATCATCGGCGCACGATGTTGCGATTATGTCGGCCGAACTTATAAAGCACGATTTAATAAAAAACTATTCAACCGTTTGGATGGACACCCTGCGTGACGGCAAAAGCGAGCTTGTAAACACCAACAAGCTTGTAAGATTTTATGAAGGCACAACCGGTCTTAAAACGGGCACAACCTCGGGTGCCGGATATTGCCTTTCGGCAACCGCCGAGCGAAACGGTCTTGAATTGGTTGCGGTTATTATGTCGGGTGACACCTCTGCCGACCGTTTTAACGGGGCAAAAAAACTGCTTGACTACGGTTTTGCGAATTACGAATACGCATCGGTTGTACCCAAGCTCGAACAAACCGAGCTTGCCGTTAAAAAAGGCGTTGTGAAAAAGGTTAAAATAACCGCCTCCGACAGCTTCGGCGCTTTGTTTAAAAAGGGCGAGGCTTCGGCAATCACTCAAAAATTGAATTTAAAAAGCGAACTTACCGCACCCGTAAAAAAAGATGATGTTGTAGGCACGGTAGATTTTTATTTAAACGATGAACAGGTGGGAAGCGTGAATATAACCGCCGCCGAAAATGCAGAAAAATTAAGCTTTTTAACCGCCTTTTTTTGGATACTGCGCGGAATTATTGAATGATAAAACAAAGTTTTTGCGACAATCTGCGTAATATGCTTGCAAATCTACATAAAATAATGTAAAATATAAATAAAGGGGCAGGTCTTTGTATCTTGCCCAATTAAAAACAAGGATTGGTTTAGAATGTCACTTAATTTCAACAGTGCGTACGCTAAAGATTTTATACGCGAAAACGATATAAAAGGGCTTTTGGGTCAGGTTTCCGACGCCCACAAAAAGATTAACGAAAAAAGCGGATTGGGCAACGACTTTTTAGGCTGGGTTGATTTGCCGTGCAATTATGACAAAGAGGAATTTGCCCGCATTAAAGCGGCGGCAAAAAAAATTCAGTCCGACACCGATGTTCTTATAGTTATAGGTATAGGCGGCTCTTATTTGGGCGCCCGTGCCGCTATTGAATTTTTAAAGGGTCCGTATTATAACACCGTTCGTGACGGTGTGCCCGAAATTTATTTTTCAGGCAACAGCATAAGCGGTTCAACACTTGCCGACCTGCTTAAAATTTGCGAGGGCAAGCGTGTTTCGGTAAACATTATTTCAAAATCAGGCACCACCACCGAGCCTGCCGTTGCATTCCGCGTATTCCGCAAATTGCTCGAAGAACGCTACGGCGAGCAAGAGGCTGCAAAACGCATTTATTGCACAACCGACAAGGCGCGCGGCACACTTAAAGCGCTTGCCGATGAAAAGGGCTATGAATGCTTTGTAGTGCCCGACGACGTAGGCGGCAGATTTTCGGTTCTTACCGCGGTAGGTCTTTTGCCTATTGCCGCAGCCGGCTGTGATATTGACGCGCTTATGGCAGGCGCGCAGGCCGCCGCAAAAGATTACAATGCAGAAAACATTGACAAGAACCCCTGCTATCAGTACGCGGCGCTTCGCAACGCATTCTACCGCAAGGGCAAGTCGGTTGAACTGCTTGTATCATACGAGCCGCGCTTTACAATGATGGCAGAATGGTTTAAGCAGCTGTTCGGCGAAAGCGAAGGCAAAGACAACAAGGGCCTGTTCCCCGCCTCTGTTACCTTTTCTACCGACCTTCATTCTATGGGTCAGTTTGTTCAGGACGGCTCGCGCATAATGTTTGAAACGGTTGTTACCATAGGCGACAACGGCAGTGATGTTGTTATCGAAAAGGAAGATAACGACGGCGACGGTCTTAACTTCCTTGCAGGTAAGACAATGTCTTTTGTTAATCAAAAGGCGTTTGAAGGAACCGTGCTTGCTCACACCGACGGCGGTGTGCCTAACCTTGTAATTTCGATAGACAAAGCCGATGAGGAAAATTTGGGCAGACTCATCTATTTCTTTGAAAAGGCATGTGCGGTATCGGGTTATCTGCTCGGTGTAAATCCGTTTGACCAACCCGGAGTTGAAAGCTATAAAAAGAATATGTTTGCGCTTTTGGGCAAACCGGGATATGAAGATATGAAGGCCGAGCTTGAGGCAAGATTGTCAAAATAAAAAAGTAAAACAGCCGTGACTCACGGTAAATATAAAGGAGTTGTTTTATATGATTAAACTTATTATAGGAAAAAAGGGCGCGGGTAAAACCAAACGTTTAGTAGAACTTGTAAACAATGCTGCGGAAACCAGTCTCGGAAATGTTGTTTGTATTGAAAAGGGCGGCACACTTACATTTTCGGTAAGCCACAAGGCGCGTCTTATTTATGCCGACGATTTTTCAATCTGCGGTTATGACGAATATTACGGTTTGCTTGCAGGCGTAAAGGCAGGCAACAACGACATAACACACATCTTCGGTGACGCTACATTGCGCATAGGCTCACGCAATTATGATGAGTTTGCGGCATTTTTGAAAAGACTTTCAAAAATTGAAGATGTTGAATTTACCTTCACCGTTTCGTGTGATGAATCGGAGCTTCCCGCCGAAGTTTTCGAAGTAGCAGAAAAAATTTGATTGTACTTACAAATACAGTTTTTCGACAGACTGAAGCTCCGAGATTACAAACCTCGGAGCTTTCTTTTATGCCCGTATGTTATATTCGCAACTTCATTTGTTAAAAACAAAAGTGCCGCCGTGTTTGGAAGTGCCATAAGCCCGTTTAAAATTTCGGCTATAACCCATACCGCATCGGCACGGAAAACTGCGGCAGGTATCATAGCCGAAACAAACAGAATTAAAAAAATATTTTTAGATTTTTCACCAAATAAAAAGGCTGCAAATTTTGCGCCGTAAAGTCCCCATCCCACCGTTGACGAAAAGGCGAAAATACATACTATCGGGCAAAAAACAAAAATAACATTTTTGCCGTAAACCTGCGTTAATGCGCCGAGCGTAAGACTTGACGCGCCGTCAACTCCGTACTCGATATTCCCCACGCAAAGCAGCGTAAGGGCGGTAAGGGTGCAAACCACAACCGTATCTATAAAAACCTCCATAACGCCCATAAGACCTAAACTTATCTCGTCGCCGTCACTGCAGGCGTATGCCGTAGGCGCGGTGCCCAACCCTGCTTCGTTCGAGAAAACGCCGCGTGACATTCCGAAGCGCAGACTAATAAAAGCCGAGCCTATCGCCCCGCCTGTTACGGCCTTTGAATTAAAAGCGCCCAAAAAAATATCTTTAAACGCGGCTGGTATTTTTGTGTAATTTGCGGCGATTGCGCCCACCGTAAGCGCTATATATAAAACGGTCATAACGGGTATAACCTTTTCACAAAACCGCCCCGTTGCACCGTCATTTTTTAATACGGCGGAGCAAACCGCCGCGCTTGCTGCGCCGACGGCAAGCTTTGCAAAAAATATTACGCGCGGCGAAGCGCCTGTGGCTGTGCTTATAAGTGTGCCGACGCTTGCCGACATTGTGTTTATTTGAGTCATATTGCCCACGCCGAAGGATGCCGCCACACCGCAAAGACAAAAAACCGTGGCAAGCGGAGCAAAAAAGGCGGGAAGCGCATTTTTTATGTAATACATAGCGCCGCCTATATAACTGCCGTCGCTGTTTGTTTCTCTGTAGCGCACAGCCAGCGCAATTTCGGCAAATTTTACCGTCATACAAAAAACAGACGACGCCCACATCCAAAACACAGCGCCCGGTCCGCCCAAAGCAACGGCGCCGGCAACGCCCACTATATTGCCTGTGCCCATTGTGGCGGAAAGCGCCGTACTTGCCGACTGTAACGGCGTTAAACGGTTTTGACCGCTTTCGCGCTTTCCACCCCCGAAAAACAGTTTTGCTGCCAGTCCCAAATGGCAAATTGCAAAAAAATTTGTACGAAGGCTCAATATAACGCCGGTAAAAAATATTAACAGCAGTGTAGGTGCGCCCCATACCGCAGAGTTTATTTTATTTAAAATTTCCACCCGCCTGCCGCCGCCTTTTCAATAAATTTGAATTTTTTTGAAATTAACTATTGATTTTATTAAAGTTTTGTGATATTATACTATGGCGGTTAAATCAGACCGCAACAATTTAATTTGTTTTGCGCCGGTAGCTCAGCTGGATAGAGCGTCTGGCTACGGACCAGAAGGTCGGGAGTTCGAATCTTCTCCGGCGCGCCAAACAAAAAAGTTCACTCCTTACGAGTGGGCTTTTTTGTTTTGTGTAATCAGACGGAGGAGATTCGAACAGGGCGGTTCGTCAAAGACGAATTGCAACCTTTCGGTGAACGGTTGCAAAGCCCGCGTGCGTGTCGGCGGCGTTGACGCCGAGCGAATCTTCTCCGGCGCGCCAAAAAATAAAGCTCTTCTTCGGAAGGGCTTTATTTTTATCCAATCCGAAGGATTGGTATGTAATCGCCGTCAGGCGTATGTAATCCGTTTGCCGTGCAAACGGTATGTCTTCAAGTCGCAAGACTTGTATGTTTTATTTCTTCGGATTGATTACATACCACCTACGGTGGATAACATACATTTCTTCGAAATGCTTACATACCGCAACAAGTTGCGGATTACAATCACGGCGTTGCCCTGATTACATACATTTTCTTACGAAAATGATTACATTCCGTCTTACGACGGATTGCATACAGCCGGATAGTATGCAGCATATTAAAGCAAGAAATTTAACACCGTTCTTTTTTGAACACCCATCACAAACAGAAAAGTTCACTTTTTAAGCGGGCTTTTTTATTTTTTTATCAAACAGCATACCGCCAAATAAATTGCCGTAATAAACACCGATATATTTAAGGTGCCGCTCGCCCAAAAATATACGCCGAGTAAAAACACCGAAAAAGCAAAAACGGCGGTTATTATGCGAACTGTTCGTTCGGCTTTGTATATATCGGTAAAGCGAGATAATAAAAGTGTTAAAAGAGTACCGCCGTCAAGCCCCGACACAGGCATTAAATTAAACACCGCTATTACAAGATTAAGGGTTGCAAATATAAGTGACTGACGGCTGTCGAAAATGTAATAATTTATAAAAAGAACGCCGCACACAACAAAATTTGCCGCGCTTCCGCATACGGTTATTGCCGCCTCACCGCATTTTTTGGGTGAAAAACCCCGCACAATTTGCACGCTTGTAGGTATCAGGCGTATTGCTTTCGGCTGACAGTCTGCCGCCCACATGGCAAGCATGTGTCCGCTTTCGTGAATAAACACGGCAAAAAGCGTGGGTATTACAAGCCCCGTGCGGTCAATGCAGAGCATAAAGCACAGCACCGCACAAAACAAAAACGATATGTAAACCTCTGTTCCGAAAAATTTGAATTTCACGCTTTTTCTTCCTCATCAAAAAAGGCGGTTACGGTTGTTTCGTCTAAAATATTTTTTTGATACCATTTTTGTAATTTTGCGTAACTGCCTTCAAAAAAGAATTTAATTATTAAAATTGCAATCAATATCACCGCCATACATATCGCTTGAGTTATACATATAGGTATATACATATTTTTAGGCTTGTTTTCTGCCGTGTTGTTTTGTTCTTCTGTCAAATTAAGGCACCCCTTGTAACAAATTAAAAATTATGATACAATACATATATATTTTAAGAAAGGCCAAGTTTATGCCATTTTTACCGCTTACAGAAAAAGAAATGAACCAGCGCGGCTGGGACCGCGCCGATATAATAATAATTACGGGCGACGCTTATGTGGATCACCCGTCCTTCAGCACGGCCATTGTATCGCGCGTGCTGGAGGCGGCGGGCTTTAAGGTTTGCATTATTTCACAGCCGCGAAGTGATGAAGACTACAAGCGATTCGGCGCACCAAAACTCGCTTTTTTTATAAACAGCGGTAATATCGACTCTATGGTGGCTCACTACACCGCCGCAAAAAGAAAGCGCAGTGACGACGCATATACGCCGGGCGGCAAGGCGGGTGCCAGACCCGACCGTGCGGTAATTGTATATTCAAAGGCGGTTCGCCGTATTTTCGGCGATATTCCCGTTTGTATAGGCGGTATCGAAGCGTCGCTTCGCCGCTTTGCACATTATGATTATTGGGATAACGCCGTTCGCCCGTCAATTCTTATTGACTCTGACGCCGACCTACTTATGTACGGAATGGGTGAAAAACATGTTGTAGAAATTGCAAATCGACTCAAAAGCGGCGAAAATATCAACGATATGCACGATATACTCGGCACCTGCTATGCCGTAAACACCACCGATTACAAAGTTCAAAGTGCAAAAGAGTGCCCGAGCTTTGAAGCAGTGCGCGAAAACAGTGAAAACGGCAAACGAAAATACGCCGAGTCAACATATATTCAGCAAACCGAGCACGACGCCGTGCGGGGCAAAACGGTAATTCAGCGTCACGGCAATAAAATTGTAGTGCAAAATCCACCCATGCCGCCGCTTACAACCGAAGAAATGGACGCAGTGTATTCACTGCCCTTTATGCGCGACTATCACCCGAGCTATGAGGCATTGGGCGGCGTGCCGGGTATAAAAGAGGTTAAGTTTTCGGTAATACACAACCGCGGTTGCTACGGCGCGTGTAATTTTTGCGCGCTTGCATATCACCAAGGCAGACAGGTGAGCTGCCGCAGTCACGAGTCGGTTATAAACGAGGTTAAGGCAATTGCCGAAATGCCCGATTTTAAGGGTTACATACACGATGTAGGCGGGCCGACGGCTAATTTCAGAGCGCCAAGCTGTAAGGGCCAGCTTGAACGCGGTCTTTGCAAGAACAAAAAGTGTCTGGCGCCCAATATGTGCCCCGCGGTAGAGGTTGACCACAGCGACTACTTAGAGCTTCTTCGCGAACTTCGAGGATTACCTAAAATCAAAAAAATATTCATTCGCTCTGGAATTCGCTTTGATTATCTTATAGCCGATGACAACGAGGAATTCTTTAAAGAACTTGTCGAGCACCATATAAGCGGCCAGCTGAAGGTTGCGCCCGAGCATTGCTCTGCCCGTGTGCTTGACTGTATGGGCAAGCCGCATATAAATGTGTATGAACGATTTAAAAAGCGTTTTTATGAGCTTACCGAAAGCGTTGGCAAAAAGCAGTTTTTAGTACCGTACCTTATGTCGTCACACCCCGGCAGCACCATAAACGACGCCATTGAGCTTGCGCTCTTTTTAAAAAAAGAGGGGCTTCACCCCGAACAGGTGCAAGATTTTTACCCAACACCCGGCACAATTTCAACCTGTATGTTCTATACTGGGCTAAACCCTATGAACATGCAAAAGGTTTATGTTCCGCGCACACCCGAGGAAAAGGCACAACAGCGCGCTCTTTTGCAGTATTACAAGCCCGAAAACCGACAGTTTGTGCTTTCGGCACTCAAACGCGCAGGCAGACTTGACCTCATAGGTTACGGCAAAAACTGCCTTGTTGCCCCCGACAAATCGTCGGTTAACACCCGTGGCGGTGCCAACGCCGGACTTAAAAAGAAAAAGAAAACCATTAGAAATATACACAAACCAAAAAAGAAACAGGTGTAAAAATGAAAAT
>ERZ780149.1597-NODE-1597-length-23798-cov-5.654677_pt1 | contig 23798 bp, 20 predicted proteins | sample MGYA00511367_ERZ780149 | MGnify/ENA primary metagenome ERZ780149 (study PRJEB29588, sample SAMEA2153852) | human gut metagenome | biome: human gut; feature: human-associated habitat; material: faeces | place: Denmark | collected 2008/2010 ... | reverse complement strand
GACGGGGCGCGTATCGCGGAGTAATTGCGTACAGTGCGGCATCTTTAAGCAAGCCGTACCAACTCTGCAGAAACCTCCCCGGCGTTGGCTATTAAATAGCGGCACATCTCCGTCCGCCATCGCCCAAAGGCCAGCAATTCCTCATCCCCGGTCTGTAAATACTGTTTGTACCCATAAGTGCTGCTCAAAAGCTGGCCTAAATACAGATACGGCATATACCGCAGGTCGTCCATGCTCACTTCGGCGTACCTGCGGTATTCGTTTGTGTAGGCGGCCAGTCGTGCCGCATTGAATGTGCAGTCCATGTAGCTGTATGACCGTATCAGTTCCCACGCAATCGGTACTTCTCCGGCGTTGACAAAATCCAGCACGGCCTTGATCTCTGACCCGTCATACAGCAGCTGCATTACGCTGTAATCGCCGTGAGAGCGTTTGAGGGTCAGGGCGTTTGTGTTCACAAATGCACCCGCATCAGACACACGGGCAATCATTACAAGGCGGTCCTGCAAGTCGCGGCAGATCTCTGCTCCGTGTACGGCATCGGCGTGGGCTGCTGCCATCAAGTCCGCGTAGGCGGCTTTGGCCTGCAGCAGCCGCGCTGCGCTGCCGTATCTAGAAATCTCACAGGGTAACAGATCATCGTAGGGGTAGTGCTCTAAGGCATTTACAATTTGCGCCAGCAGTCTGGCGGAGTCGAGCAGCTCCCTTTTGGAACAGCAGCCCTTTTCCCGTGTTTGCCCGGGAATAAATGCCTGCAGAATGGCGATGCGGCCGTTCTGCATAAAGTAGAAGTCTCCGTTTCGGCAGGAAATGTACTCGGGCACAGAAATCCCGTTCTGGCGCAGAAAATCTGTGACATGTACCTCCCGCAAAATGCTGTCCGCGCGGAACTTGGGTTGAAACACCTTTAAAATGAAGGCTGCCTCGCTGCCGTACAGCTTAAAAAGCGCTGCACTGCCTCGGTCAATGCGCTCCACTGCCCGCACGGCAAGGCCGTAGTGCTGCCGGACGGCGGCACAAATTTCAGGGTCGGTCATGAAGGACACCTCGCTTTCTGTAAATGGACGGTGGAAGGCTCAGTCCGGTACCCTGCAAAGGCAGGGGGTTTTTAAACAGTATACCACATCTTCCCCTGTTTGCGTACAAAATTCCCACCGTATGCTTGCATTCCGCATAAAACTGTGCTATAATACCCCCATACGGCAAAGGCGCCGTCTGATAGCATTGCTATCGGACGGCGCCTTTTCATTTTGATACAGAGCCGATTGGAGTGTAAAGAATATGGAAAAGATTCCCCGCCATGTGGACATTGATTACAGCAAATACGCCCCCGATATCCCAGAGGACCAACGGGAGGCCTACTACGGCCTGCCCAAGCACGTACAGTTCTGCAAGGAATGTGTCATGAGCAACCAGAAGCCCAACTCCTGCTATGAGTTTGAGCATACGATCAACTCCATCAAGAAAACGATGGTCATTCAGGAGGACGGCGTCTGTGATGCCTGCCATGCCTGCCACAACAAGGCCAACGGTCATATCGACTGGGCCCTGCGCGAGAAGGAGCTGCGCGAGCTCTGCGACCAGTACCGCAAGAACGACGGCAGCTATGACTGCCTTGTGCCCGGCTCCGGCGGCAAGGACAGCTTCTACGCCGCGCACCTGCTGAAATACAAGTACGGTATGCACCCGCTGACCGTCACCTGGGCCCCCCACATCTACACGCCCTGGGGCTGGGAGAACATGCAGGCGTGGATCCACGCGGGCTTTGACAACTACCTGTGCACCCCCAACGGCATGACCCACCGCCTGCTGACCCGCCTTGCGACGGAGAACCTGTTCCACCCGTTCCAGCCGTTCATTCTGGGCCAGAAGCAGCTGGCGCCCAAGATGGCCGCGAAGTTCGGCATCCCGCTGGTGTTCTACGGCGAGAACGAGGCCGAGTTCGGCAACCCGATTGCCGACAACAACTCCGCCCTGCGCGACGAACATTTCTTTGCGGTCAACGACTACGACCATATTTATCTGGGCGGTGTCAGCCTGCGCCAGCTGGAGGAGGACTACAAAGTGGACAAGGCCGATTTGGCCATCTACCTGCCGTCCGAGACCTCCAACCTTGAGAAAAACCACATTCAGGTGCGGTATCTGGGCTATTACGAGAAGTGGCATCCGCAGGGCGCGTACTACTACAGCGTCGAGCACGGTGGCTTCCGCCCCGCGCCGGAGCGCACCCAGGGCACCTACTCCAAGTACAACTCCATCGATGACAAGATCGACGACTTCTTCTACTACACGACCTACATCAAGTACGGCATTGGCCGCACGACCTACGACGCCGCGCAGGAGATCCGCAACGAGGAGATCACGCTGGACGAGGGCAAGGCGCTCTGCAAGAAGTTTGACGGCGAGTACCCGGACCGTTTTGAAAAGGAAATCTTCAAATATCTGTCGCTGGACCGCCAGCACTTCCCCTGGGCCAGCCAGCTGTTTGAGCAGCCCAGGATGGACCGTGACTACTTTATGGACCTGGCGGACCGCTTCCGCAGCCCCCACATCTGGAAGTGGGAGGACAATATGTGGAAGCTCCGCCACACCCCCTACGAGGGCGACAGCGAGGTACTGTGGGGCGACCCGAGGGGAACGCACCACGAAATTTGAGCGAAAAGGCTTCCCCCTTGGGGGAAGCTGTCCGCGAAGCGGACTGATGAGGGGTGGACTTTCCGCGGCAACCCGTTTGCGGGCAATCGTGGCATACGCGCCCCTCAGCCGGCCTTGCTTCGCGCGGCCACCTTCCCCCACAGGGGAAGGTTTTAGAAAGGTTCAGCTATGAGCAAAAAAATACGACTTATCGCAAGATTGGACGTCAAGGACACCAACCTTGTCAAGGGGATCCAGCTCGAGGGACTGCGCAAGCTGGGCGACCCGAATGCGTTTGCCAAAGAATATTATGAGGCCGGGATAGACGAGCTGCTCTATATCGACATCGTCGCCAGCCTGTACAACCGCAACAATTTAAGCGATATTGTGCGCAAAACAGTCGATGATGTGTATATTCCCGTCTGCGTGGGCGGCGGGCTGCGCAGCGTCGAGGATGTGCGCCACATCCTGTCGATGGGTGCGGACAAGGCGGCCATCAACACGGCGGCCATCAAGCGCCCCGAGCTTATCACCGAGGTGGCCGAGGCGTTCGGCAGCCAGTGCATGGTGCTGTCCATCCAAGCCAAGCGCAACCGCACCTGGCCCGGAAAGTGGGAGGCCTACTACGACAATGGCCGCGCCCACTCCGGCTATGACGTCGTCGAGTGGGCCAAGCGCGGCGTGGCGCTGGGCGCGGGCGAAATTCTGCTGACCAGCGTTGACAACGAGGGGTTACAGCAGGGTATGGACCTTGAATTGATCGAGGCCGTGACGAAAGCCGTGAACGTGCCGGTCATCTGCGGCGGCGGTGTCGGCTGCGGCGACGACATTGTGGACGCCGCCAACGCGGGCGCGGACGCCGTGGCCTGTGCCGCTGTGCTGCATTACAAAAAAGAAACCGTGACGGAGCTGAAAGGGGACATCCGCGCGGGCGGGGTGGAGGTGCGCCGGGTATGAAGGTAACAGTGATTGACTACGGCCTGTCCAACCTGCTCAGCGTGCAGCATGCGTTCGCCCATTTTGGGGCAGAAGTACAGGTGACCAGCAGCCCGGCAGATGTTCTGGCAGCCGATGCCCTGGTGCTGCCCGGCGTGGGCGCTTTCCAGGACGGCATGCAGGGGCTGGAACAGCTGGGGCTGATCGAGCCCATCAAGCAAAAGACGGCCCAGGGTACCCTGTTGCTGGGCATCTGCTTAGGAATGCAGATGCTGTTTGACGAGTCGGAGGAGTTCGGTCTGCACAAGGGCCTGGGGCTGATCCCGGGCCGCGTGGTGAAAATCCCCGACACCGACGCCGACGGCTGCCCCCAGCGGGTGCCGCACATCAGCTGGAACCCGCTGTACCCCGGCGGCAGCCGCGCCGACCACACGATCGCAAACCTTCAGGGACTGCTGTTCCTCTCCTCGCACGGGGCGCACTGCCGCATGTACGGCGACGGCGTGGTCTGGAGCGTGCTGCACAACGAGAAGGTCTCTTTCCCCGCCGGCTGCGGCGGCACGCTGTCTCTGTTCTGCATGGACGGCGCTGCGCGCGGCGTGACCATCCGCGGGCTGAAATACGAGCTGACGGACGCCGAGATACGCTCAGACTTCCCCATCGGCGTCAGTAATTCGTTCACAGGGGCGGCGGCAAGCGTCGAGGTGCGGGACGGCACATTGATAATGATACATGATATTTTCGGGTGAGACAATGATAGAGTACAAGGCAGGAAAATGCGATATTGCCGTTATCGGCGCGGGACACGCGGGCATTGAGGCCGCCCTCGCCGCCGCGCGGCTGGGGCTTGACACGATATGCTTCACTGTGAACATGGACAGCATCGGCAACATGCCCTGCAACCCCGCCATCGGCGGCACCGGCAAGGGGCATCTTGTCCGCGAGCTGGACGCTCTGGGCGGCGAGATGGCGCGCGCGGCGGACAAGGCCTGCATACAGTACCGTATGCTCAACCGCGGCAAGGGGCCGGCGGTGCACTCGCTGCGCGCGCAGGCCGACCGGCGGCGGTATCAGGAAGTGATGAAGCATACGCTCGAATTGCAGGAGAATCTCCGCGTCAAGCAGGCAGAGGTCATCGATATCGGCGTCGAGGACGGGCGCGTCCGCTCCGTCACGACGCACACGGGCGCGGTCTATGACTGCAAGGCCGTCATAATCGCGTCGGGCACATATCTAGACGGGCGCACAATAGTCGGCGAGGTTCTGCGTTCATCGGGGCCAGACGGTCTCGCCGCGGCCATCCCGCTGGCGGAGCGGCTGAGGGCGCTGGGGCTTAATATGCGCCGCTTCAAGACCGGCACGCCGCCGAGAGTGAACGCGCGCACCGTAGACTTTTCAAAGATGGAGCTTCAGCGGGGCGACGATGAGATCGAGCCGTTCTCGTTCTCGACGGTCGACGCGCCGCGCAACTCCGCCGTGTGCTACCTGACCTATACCAACGAGCGCACGCATGAGATAATCCGCGCAAATCTCGACCGCAGCCCGATATATTCCGGCGTTATCGAGGGCATCGGCCCGCGCTACTGCCCCAGCATCGAGACAAAGGTGATGACCTTTGCCGGCAAGCCGCGCCATCAGCTGTTCATCGAGCCGATGGGGCTGAACACCGAGGAGCTGTACATCCAGGGCTTCTCGTCCTCGATGCCCGAGGAGGTGCAGGTCGAGATGCTGCACAGCGTCGCCGGACTCGAGCACGCGGAGATGACGCGCTGCGCCTACGCGATAGAATACGACTGCATCGACCCGACAGAGCTTTATCCGACGCTGGAGACCAAGAAAATCTCCGGACTTTACGGCGCGGGGCAGTTCAACGGCTCCTCCGGCTATGAGGAGGCGGCGGTACAGGGCTTCGTTGCGGGAGTGAACGCGGCGCTGAAAATACTCGGCCGCGAGCCGATGATACTCCGCCGCAGCGACGGATACATCGGCACGCTCATAGACGATCTTGTGACCAAGGGCACGAACGAGCCGTACCGCATGATGACCTCGCGCAGCGAGTACCGCCTGCTGCACCGGCAGGACAACGCGGACAAACGCCTTTCCGGCATCGGCCTGCGTATCGGGCTTGTCTCCGAGGAGCAGTACCGGCGCGTTCTCGACAAATACGCCGCCGTGGACGCGGAGCTGCGCCGCCTTGAAAAGACGCATATCGCCCCGAGCGACGGGATAAACGCGCTGCTCACGGCGCGCGGCACGGCTGAGATATCCACCGGCAGCTCGCTCGCTGATCTCATCCGCCGCCCGCAGATAAGCTACCTCGACCTCGCGGAATTTGACCCCGAGCGTCCGGAGCTTCCGCGCGCAGTGACGGAGCAGGCGGAGATAAGCCTCAAATACGAGGGCTACATCAAGCGACAGCTCAAGCAGGTCGAGGAATTCACGCGGATGGAGAGCCGCCCCCTGCCCGCCGACATCGACTACGACGCGATAAACGGCCTGCGGCTGGAGGCGCGCGAGAAGCTGAAAAAGATCCGGCCTGAGAATTTTGGGCAGGCGAGCCGCATTTCCGGCGTGTCCCCGGCCGACATTTCGGTGCTGATGATCTACATGGAGGGCGGAAGATGAGCAAGATCGTTCTCGGCTTTTCCGGCGGAGTGGACTCCACTGTATCCACCATGCTTCTGAAAAAGGCCGGACATGAGGTGTACGGCCTGTATATGGACAACGCCGACGAGGCCGCGCGGCAATGCGCGATAGACACGGCGGAGTTCATCGGCGTGCCGCTGACGGTGCTGGACGTCAAGGCCGAGCTTGAGCGCAATGTATGCCGTCCGTTCACGGAGGCGTATCTGCGCGGCGAAACGCCGAACCCCTGCATAATCTGCAACCCCAGCACAAAGTTCAAAAATCTGCTCGCCGAGGCCGACCGCGTCGGCGCGGAGCTTGTAGCCACCGGACACTACGCCCGCACGGAAAACGGCAGGCTCATGAAAGGCATGCCCGCCAATGATCAGAGCTACATGCTCTGCCGCTTAAGCCGTGAGCAGGTGCGCCGCACGGTGTTCCCGCTCGGCGGCTTCGAGAAAAAGCAGGTGCGCGCGCTGGCCGAGGAATTCGGCCTGCCGGTCGCGCACAAGCCGGACAGCATGGAGATATGCTTCATCCCCGACAAGGACTATATCGGCTGGATATCGCGCCGAGCGGAGCTGCCGCCGGCGGGAGATTTCATCTTCCGCGGCGAGGTCGTCGGGCGGCACGAGGGCATACACCGCTACACCGTAGGCCAGCGCCGCCCTGGGCTTATCGACGGGCGCAAGGTCTACATCTCCCGCATCAGCGCAGCGGATAACACTATCGAGCTTGCGCTGTGGGAGGATCTGTTTAAAACCGAAGTCCGTGCCAGAGACTTCAACTGGCTCATCGACCGCCCCGCCGAGTCGTTCCGCGCGAACGTCCGCGTGCGGCACACGAAATGGGAGATGCCTCCCTGCACCGTATACCCTGAAGGAGACGGCGTGCGCATAATTTGCGACGAGCCGGTGCGCGCCCCCGCCGTGGGGCAGTCTGCCGTGCTTTATGACGGCGACTACGTCCTCGGCGGCGGATTTATATTCTAAGCGGTCAGGTGAACTCCTTGGAAAAGAATCTTACAAACGGCAGCGTACTGAAAAACATAGCCTATTTCTCGCTGCCATATCTGCTCTCATACTTTCTTCAGACGCTCTACGGTCTGGCCGACCTCTTCATAATCGGCCAGTTTGAAGGCGTCGCCAGCACGACCGCCGTGTCCATCGGCAGTCAGGTCATGCACATGCTGACGGTCATGATCGTCGGCCTCGCAATGGGCTCGACCGTGTGCATAGGTCAGGCCGTCGGCGCGGGGGACAAGAAGCATGCCTCGGCCGCCATCGGCAACACCGTTACGCTGTTCATGCTGCTGTCCGTCGTCATCACGGCGCTGCTTCTGGCGCTTGTCAGACCCATCGTCTCCGTGATGTCTACGCCGGCGGAGGCCGCCGACGGGACGCGGGCGTATCTCACAATCTGCTTCATCGGTATCCCGTTCATCACGGCATACAACATCATAAGCTCCATTTTCCGCGGCCTCGGCGACTCGAAAAGCCCGATGATATTCATCGCCGTGGCCTGCGCCGCGAACATCGCGCTTGACTACATATTCATCGGTGCCATGGGACTTGGCCCCGCGGGCGCGGCGCTCGGCACCACACTGTCGCAGACGATAAGCGTTGTGTTCTCGCTAGTTGTGATACTGCGCAGGAAGTCCGGCATCAGCCTTGAACGCCGCGACCTCCATCCCCAGCGCGACACGATGGGGCGGCTGCTGCGCATCGGCGTCCCCGTGGCGGCGCAGGACGGGCTGATCCAGATAGCTTTCATCGTCATCACCGTCATCGCCAACCGGCGCGGGCTTGACGCCGCGGCGGCAGTCGGCATCGTGGAAAAGATCATCAGCTTCGTGTTCCTCGTGCCGTCGTCGATGCTGTCAACGGTGTCGGCGCTCTGCGCGCAGAATATCGGCGCGGGGAAGCAGGCGCGCGCCGAGCTGACGCTGCGCTACGCGGTGATCATCGCGGTGAGTTTCGGCATCATTATCGCGCTGCTGACGCAGTTCATCTCCGAGCAGGCGGTCTGCCTGTTCACGCCGGACATGGTAGTCATCATGCTCGGCGGGCAGTACCTGCGCGGCTACATCTGGGACGCACTCTTTGCCGGAATACACTTCTGCTTCAGCGGGTATTTCTGCGCCTGCGGCCGCTCCGAGATATCGTTTATCCACAACATCTCCGCAATCGCGCTCGTGCGCATACCGGGCGTGTACCTGACCTCGAAGCTCTTCCCCGACACGCTCTTCCCCATGGGACTTGCCACTGCCGCGGGTTCGCTGCTGTCGGTCATCATCTGCGTCATCGCTTTTGCACTGCTCAAAAAGCATAGTGTTAAAAGCGCATAAAGTTTGCGCTAAATTCGGCACATTATATGTGCTTTTGACGATTTTATGATTTTGGCGTAAAAATCGTTGACAACGCGCGCCGACCGGTATAAAATCCACGTCATAAAAAGGCAACGACGTCTGATATCCTTCAGGCGTCGTCGCCTTTTTTTGCATTTCAGAGAGAAACAGGAGATGATTTTATGACAGTGGAATTCTGGTATTTGATCGGCGCGGCTTTGGTGTTCTGGATGCAGGCAGGCTTTGCGATGGTCGAAACGGGCTTCACGCGCGCGAAAAATGCAGGCAACATAATTATGAAAAATCTGATGGATTTCTGCATCGGAACAATAGTGTTCTCGCTGCTCGGATACTCGCTGATGATGGGGCAGGACTGCCTGCGCGGGCTTGTCGGGCTGCCCAACATGGATATGTGGTCATCCTTCAAAGCATTTATAGCCTCCCCCACAGACGGCAGTTTCACCGGCGCGTCCGTATTCGTATTCAACCTTGTTTTCTGCGCAACCGCCGCTACGATAGTTTCCGGCGCAATGGCGGAGCGCACGAAATTCTCCGCCTACTGCATATATTCGGCTGTCATCTCGCTGTTTGTCTACCCGATAGAAGCGCACTGGATATGGGGCGGCGGCTGGCTCAGTCAGCTTGGATTTCACGACTTTGCCGGCTCCTGCGCGATACACATGGTCGGCGGCATCGCGGCGCTGGTCGGCGCGATATTCCTCGGCCCCCGGCTCGGTAAATATGTCCGCGACGAGAGCGGAAAGGTCATCAAGGTCAACGCCATCCCCGGCCACTCGATAACCCTCGGCGCGCTTGGCGTGTTCATTCTCTGGCTCGGCTGGTACGGCTTCAACGGCGCGGCGGCGACAAGCGCATCCGAGCTTGCGTCCATATTCCTCACGACGACTATCGCCCCCTCGGTCGCAACCGTGACAACGATGCTTTATACGTGGATAAAAAACGGTAAACCCGATGTTTCCATGTGCCTGAACGCATCTCTTGCAGGGCTTGTCGCCGTGACCGCCGGCTGTGACGCATTCGACGCACTGGGCGCGGCCATCGTCGGCATCGTTTCAGGCATACTCGTTGTCGTCGTAGTTGAATGGCTCGACATTGGGCTGCACATCGACGACCCTGTCGGCGCCGTAGGCGTACACTGCGCCAACGGCATATGGGGCACTATTGCGGTCGGTCTTCTCGCAAATCCCGCCGCCCCCGCCGGACTTGACGGCCTTCTCTACACCGGCTCCGCAAAGCTCCTGGGTATACAGTTCATCGGCTTTGTATCCGTCGCAGCATACTCGGCAGTACTGATGTGCGCGGTGTTTGCACTTATCAGGAAGTTCAACGGGCTGCGTGTAACATCAGAAGAAGAGCTGCTCGGTCTTGACATAACGGAACACGGTCTGCCCAGTGCCTACCCCGATTTTGCTCCGTCGGTGAGCAAATACGCGGCATATGCCCCCGAAGAGGGCGTTACCGTCGTTACCGGCGACGTTCCGGCGGCCGAAGCGATTCCCGTTAAGGCAGTACGCACCGTTCCGGACGGCACACCCAAGTTTACAAAGGTCGAGATAATCTGCAAAGACTCGAAGTTTGACGCGCTGAAGAGTGCTATGTCGGCGCTCGGTATTACGGGCATGACCGTGTCGCATGTACTCGGCTGCGGCATACAGGGTGGACAACCTGAATATTACCGCGGCGTCAAGCTGGAATCCAACCTGCTGCCGAAGGTGCAGGTCGATATCGTAGTCAGCAAGATTCCGGTGCGCAGCGTTATAGAAACGGCAAAGCGCGTACTATACACCGGCCATTACGGCGATGGCAAGATATTCGTTTACGATGTGGAGAACGTCGTAAAGATCCGTACCGGCGAAGAAGGCTACGACGCGCTTCAGGATGAAGAATAAATTTTTTCCGGCAGCTGCCCGCTGCCGGAATTTTTCTTGACAAAGTGCTTGACTTGTCGTAACTGCAGGAGCTATAATGACGGCATAAGATATTGTTAAAATAATAACCTGTTTAATTCTGAAGGAGGCTATCATTATGGAACGCAAAGTCAGAGTAGTACAGTACGGAGCAGGCAAGATGAGCCGCTATCTCATGCGCTATGTGATCGAGCATGACGGTGAGCTGGTCGGCGCATTCTGCCGCAACAAGAACCATATCGGCAAGGATGTCGCCGAGATCATCGGCAACGGCTTCCCGACCGTCGGCGTCAAGGTAGAAGACTCTGCGACCGCCGACGCACGCATCGGCGAGCTCAAGCCCGACGTGTGCATTATAGCCACCCGCAGCACCGTAGCCGAGCTTGAGGACATCTTCACCATCTGCGCCAAGCACGGCGTGAACGCCATCACCACCTGCGAAGAGGCGCTCTATCCCTGGAACTCCTCCCCCGCTCTCACCGCAAAGCTTGACAAGCTCGCCAAGGAAGGCAACTGCACCCTCACAGGCGTCGGCTACTGCGACCTCTATTGGGGCACTCTGGTCACGAATCTCGCCGGCTCATCCCATAAGATCACCAAGATCGAGGGCAGCAGCTGGTATAACGTCGAGGACTACGGCGTAGCTCTGGCCGAAGGCCACGGCGCAGGTCTGACTATTGACGAGTTCAACAAGACCATCGGCTGCTATAACGAGACCCCGTCCGACGAGATGAAGGAGCTTGTCGAGAGCGGCAAATATGTCCCGTCCTACATGTGGAATCAGAACGGCTGGCTGTGCAGCAAGATGGGTCTGCACATCACCTCCCAGACGCAGAAGTGCATCCCCTGCGTTGACAAGGAGGATCTGAAGTCCGAGACTCTAGGCATGGTCGTCAAGGCGGGCGATGCGACCGGTATGCGCGCCATCGTCACCACCGAGACCGAGGAGGGCATCACCCTCGTCACCGAGTGCGTCGGCAAGATCTACAATCCCGAAGAGATCGACCGCAACGTCTGGACGCTCCACGGCGAGCCGGAGACGACCTGCATTGTCAACCAGCCCGCGACCGTCGAGCTGACCTGCGCGACGCTAGTCAACCGCATCCCGCAGCTTATCGATGCGTCCGCCGGTTATGTTACGACCGACCAGTTCCCGTACAACGAGTACATGGTCCACCCGATGAACGAGTACGTCCACAGCAAATAAAGAGTAAAGCACAAGACAACAAAAAGGCGTGACTTTTAAAGTCACGCCTTTTTAATAGCTTTAATAGCTTTTTTATTGTAAGAACTTACTCGTCCTTATCCTCGTCGTCCTCGCCGCCGATGTCGAACTCAAGCTTCTCGCCGCACTCAGGGCAAAGGATGTAGCCCTTGTCGAGCGTCTCTTCGTCGAAGCTGATCTCCTCGCCGCAGGCGGGGCAGGTCACGTCGTAGATGACGCCGTCATACTCCAGCTCCTCGTCTTCGTCGGGATCCTCGTCGGCGTCCTCATCGTAATCTTCGTCATAGTCGGCATCACACACATCGTCAGGAGTGTCCAGATCGCAGGTCAGCTCCTCCAGATAGCTCAGATCCTCGCCCATATCGTCGATGATATCGGCCAGATCAAGATTGCTTTCCTGAAGATCCTCGATCTCGTGCGCCATGTCGGACAGCAGATCATTCAGCGCCGCCCACAGCTTGCCCTCCTTGGAATCCGGCGTAACGCCGAGCCCCTCGGCCAGCCCCTTGAGGTATGCGGCTTTTTCAACAACAGTCATGTGAAAACCTCCTTTAATCAGGTCTAAAACAGGGGAGACGCTTGTCTCCCCTGAATTTTTGATGAATTATGCTCTGGATGCGTACTCGCCGGTACGGGTATCGACGATGATCTTCTCACCCGGCTCGATGAAGAGAGGAACCTTGATGACGGCTCCGGTCTCGAGAGTGGCGGGCTTGGTGGCGTTGGTGGCGGTGTTGCCGGCAAAGCCCGGATCGGTCTCCGCGACCTCAAGCACGACGTTGATGGGGGGAACAACGTTGAATACCTTGCCCTTGTAGGAGTAGATGGAGCAGACCATGTTCTCCTTGACGAACTTGAAGTTGTCGCCCAGGACGGACTCGTCGACCGGCTCCAGCTCGTAGGTCTCGGGGTTCATGAAGTAGTAAAGGTTGCCGTCGTTGTAGCTGTATTCCATGTCCATACGGTCGATGGAAGCGCTCTCGAACTTTGCGGTGGGGTTGAAAGAAGTTTCGGTGACGGCGCCGGTGATGACGTTCTTCATCTTGGTACGGACGAAGGCCGCGCCCTTGCCGGGCTTGACATGCTGGAACTCAACGACCTGCATGACCTGGCCGTCCATCTCAAAGGTAACGCCGTTTCTGAAATCGCCTGCTGTAATCATATAAAGGGACCTCCCAAAGAATTTTTAGAAAAATCTATTAACTTAGATATTCTAATATATATATGCGATTTTGGCAAGTAGATTTTCTCGATTTTCCAGTCTTTTTGCAAAAATCAGAGGATGGTGAGCTGTTTCGGAGCATTGGTGATGACCTCTGCGCCGTTTTCGTGCAGGATCATGACGTCCTCGATGCGCACACCGAACTTGCCGGGGATGTAGATTCCCGGCTCCGCGCTGACCGCGCAGCCGACGGGCATGATGGCCTTGCCGGAGAGGTTTGCGCCGGGCAGCTCGTGGATATCAAGGCCGAGGGAGTGCCCGAAGCCGTGGCCGAAGTACTGGCCGTAGCCGGCCTTGGTGATGACGTTGCGCGCGGCGGCGTCGATCTCATAGCCGGGGATGCCGGCGCGGGCGGCGGCGATACCGGCAAGCTGTGCTTCGAGGACGATGTTGTAGATATTCTTCATCTCGTCGGTAGCGTAGCCGATGGCGACGGTGCGGGTCATGTCGGAGCAGTAGCCGTGCTTGAGGCAGCCGAAGTCCATGGTCACGAAGTCGCCCTCGTGGATGACCTCGTCGCCGGGGACGCCATGCGGCATGCTGGTCTTTTTGCCGGTGATGACGATGGGGTCGAAGGAGTTGCCCTCGCTGCCGTTGAGCAGCATGTGGTACACCAGCTCCGCCGCGACCTGACGCTCGGTCATGCCGGGCTTGATGATGCGCAGCACTTCCGCCAGTGCCTTTTCGCTGATGGCCTGCGCCTCGCGCAGATAGCCGATCTCCTCCTCGGACTTGGAGGCGCGCAGCTCGGAGAATATCGCCTGCGCGGGCAGAAGCTCCATTCCCAGCGCCTTCTCATAGCCGAGATACTCGGCGTGGCTCAGCTTCCCCTCCTCGGCGCCGAGACGCTCCACGCCCGCTTCCTTGAGTGCGGCCTGGATCAGCGAGAGGCGGCTGTGCTCGCGGTCGAACATCTGCACATTGCAGCAGCAGGCGGCGGTGTTGGTCGCGGCCTCGATATAGCGGGAGTCCGTGATGAGCCACGCGGCGGAGCGCGCGACAATCACGGCGCCGTCGGTGAACGGGAAGCCGGTGGCGTAGCGCTGGTTCTTCTCGTCGGTAACGAGCACGGCGTCAAGATTTTTTTCGATCAGCTTTTCCTGAATTTTTTTGATGTTGTTCATATACCTGTCTCCTCTGGTGTCGGGCGCGGAAAGCTCACTGTGAATTTCGTTCCACGCGGTTTATTTTGTCCGACAGTGATGGTGCCGCCATGCAGCACCACCGCGTCGTGTACAATACTTAATCCAAGGCCGCTGCCCCCGGCTTCGCGGGAGCGGGCTTTGTCCACTCTGTAAAAACGCGAGAATACGTTTAGCCTGTCCTCTTCCGGGATGCCAATGCCCGTGTCCGCGACCTCGAAGCTGACGGTTTCGTCGGTCTGGCTCAGGGTCATGGTGACGCTGCCCTCGGGGACGTTGTATTTCACGGCATTTTCAACAAGGTTAAAGATGATGTGGAACATGTCGTCCGTCGTCGCCATGACGACGCAGCCGTCGGCGAGATCGCAGCGCAGGCGCACGTTCTTCTCCGCGGCGAGCGGGCGCAGCAGCACGAGCGCATCGACCGCGACCTGCTTGACGTCCACCGGCTCCGGCACCACCTGCACCCCGTCATCAAGACGCGACAGGTCGAGCAGCTTTTCCGTCGTGCGCTGGAGGCGCTCGGCCTCGTTGCCGATATCGGTGACGAATTCGCGCACGGTCTCCGAATCGATGTTTTCGTTCTGGACGATGCTGTCCGACAGCAGGCGTATCGACGCCAGCGGCGTTTTCAGCTCGTGCGATGCGTCGGACACAAAGCGGCGGCGCTGTTTCTCCGTGGTGTCGAGCCTTTCAGTCAGAAGGTTGAATTCCTCGCCGAGGTCGGTTATCTCGTCGCGCCCGCGGGTAACGAGCCGGTGGCTGTAATCCCCGCTCGCAACTATCTTTATTGAGCGCACAAGCTCGCGCATGCGGCGCAGCAGCAGCGTTGTGAACAGTCCCGTCACAAGCAGCGCGCCGGAGCAGATAGCGAGCGATATCGTCCGGATGCGGGACTGGATGCTGACGATTATCTCCGCCCGCTCCGCGTCGTATTCATAGATGTACAGCGCGCCCATGGCCGCACCCTGCCCGTAAACGGGCATCGCGTAGCTGCTGGCGAAGGCTTCGCCGGTAAACAGCGAGCGGAAGACGCATTTTCCGGTGAGCGCGAGGAGCAGCTCTTCAATGTCGGTGTCCTCATCGACGGTGCCCCCGTCGTCATACAGGACGAGCCCATCCGCATCAGTGACTACCGTGCGGGCATAGCCGCCGATATCGAGAATACGCAGCACCTCCGCGACGCTCTCCTTTGTCAGCCGGTCAAGCCCCGAAAGCGACGAGGCGATGACCGTCGCCTGGCTGGACATGGCGCTGTGCTTCTCTTCAAAGACCATGTCTCTTGAGGACGTCATCGGATAGGTATTCAGCAGCAGCAGCAATATCAGCAATATCGCCGCAATGAAAGAGAAGATCTGAACTCTCAGGCTGTGCATAAGCTGTCCTCAGTCGGCGAAGTAATATCCGACGCCCCACTTCGTGACGATGTACTCCGGATGCGCGGGGTCAAGCTCCAGCTTTTCGCGCAGGCGACGGATGTGCACGTCCACGGTGCGCGTGTCGCCCTGATAATCGTAGCCCCAGACGAGGTCGAGCAGATTCTCGCGGCTGTACACCCGCCCGGGATTTTTCATCAGGAACTCTATCAGGTCAAACTCCTTCATCGTAAGCTCGATGGCCACACCGTTTTTATACGCGCTCCGGCGCTCCGTGTCAACACTTATGTGTCCGCGGGTGAGGACGGAGGTCTTCGCCGGTTCCTGCGCGGCGGACATGGACGCGCGGCGGAGCAGCGCGCGCACGCGCGCCTTTAGTGCGAGAATGTTAAAGGGCTTGGTGACATAGTCGTCAGCGCCGGACTCGAAGCCCATCAGCATATCCGCGTCCTCGCTGCGGGCGGTGAGCATGATGATTGGGACGGTGGAAAAGCCGCGGATCTCCTGACAGGCTTCAAGCCCGTCCTTCTTCGGCATCATGAGGTCGAGTATGATGAGGTCATATTCTCCCGTGCGCGCCATGTTCACGGCACTCTCGCCGTCATAGCAGGCATCCACGGTGTAGCCCTCGTTTTCAAGATTGAACTTGATGCCCTTCACAAGCAGCTTTTCATCGTCAACAACAAGAATTTTCATGTATCAGTCCTCAATCGTAATATAGTCACGGATGTTCTCAAAGCGTTTTTCGCCGATGCCGCTCACGTTCATTATATCCTCAACCGCGGCGAAATCGCCGTTTTCCTGCCTGTACTGCACGATCGCGGCGGCGAGCGTGTCTCCTATGCCCGGCAGCAGAGTAAGCTCGGCCTCATCTGCGGAGTTTATATTCAGCTTTTCGCCAGGCAGAAGCTCCCGCTCCGCGGTCTCGGCATTGCCGCCGGTCATCACAGCTTCCTCGGACGCATGACGGGCGCGTATCTCCGTCTCCCGCGGCGGCGTGAGCCTGACCGCAAGCAGCACGGCGGAGAAAGCAAGCGTGATCGCCAGAGACAAAGTGACCGCTCTTTTCCCGTTCATTATACCGGCTTCTCCTTAATCTATATTTAAGAAAAAGTAAATACTCTTTTCTATTGCTTTTCCAGTCCGCAAACTTTATAATACCATAATGGATATTTACTGTATACACTATATCACATTCCGCGGAAAACGGGAGAACAAAATGAAAAAATTCAGACTTTTTCCTCTAATTTTGCTGCTGTGCATGGCTTTCACCCTGCTGGCTCCCTGCGCGTTCGCAGTAGACGATCCGGATATCGGCGCGCAGCGCGCCGTGATCGCCGACCTTGACTCCGGACGCATACTCTATTCCAAGAATATGGACGAGAAGGCATCCCCCGCGAGCCTGACGAAAATCATGACCGTGCTGCTCGCGGTGGAGGCGCTTGAAAACGGCAGCCACACCGCGGACGAGCTTGTCACCGCGCAGGCCGACTGCCGCGCGGGCATGGACGAGACCAGCAGCACCGCCAACATCCAGCCCGGCGAGCAGATGCGGTATATCGACCTGCTGTACTGTGCGATGCTCGCAAGCGCGAATGAGGCCTGCAACATCATTGCCGCCTGTGTTGACGGCAGCGTTTCGGCCTTTGTGGAGCACATGAACCAGCGCGCGGCGGAGCTTGGCTGCGTGAACACGCATTTTGCCAACACCAACGGCTTGACCGACGCCCAGCACTACACCACCGCTTACGACCTCTATCTGCTGACCCGCGAGGCCGTCAAGCACCAGACATTCATGGACATCTGCAACACCAAGACCTATCAGGTGCCCGCCACGAACTCCAGCGCGGAGCGCAATCTCGCAAACTCCAACGCTCTGATCTGCGGCGACAGCATATACGGCAGCGAGTATCTCTACCAGTACGCCGCCGGCGTCAAGCCCGGCTACACCCGCGACGCGGGCTACTGCCTGATATCCACCGCCGAGAAGGACGGCGTGCACGTCATGGCAGTCATCATGGGCTGCAGCGGCCCGCTGCTCGACGGAACTGAGAAGTATTATAACTTCATAAACTCCATAACAGCCTATGACTGGGCTTTCGGCAACTTCTCGTATCAGACCGCGGTCAGCTCCGAGAAGAGCGTGATGAGTGTCAACGTCAGCATGGCCGAGGACGGCGGAAGCGTCATGCTCCGGCCGCAGAACGACGTGGAACTGCTGCTGCCGAACGACACCGATCTTGAAGCGGTAGAGCTGCGGACGAGCGTATACGAGGACAAGCTCGTCGCCCCGATCGACGCGGGGACGGTGCTCGGCGAGGCAGAGATAGTCATCGACGGCGTGAGCTACGGCACAGTGAAGCTCGTCAACAGCTCCCCCGTCAGCATGGCCAAGGGCGAATACCTCAAGTCTCGCCTCAACGAGACCTTCGGCAAGACATGGGTGAAAGTTCTGATAATCGTCATCGTGCTGTTTGCCGTGGGCTACATCAGCCTCGTCATGCGCTACCGCCGCCTGCGGCAGAAGCATCTGCGCGAGCGCAGGCTCGCCGAGCAGCGCCGCCGCGCGGAGCGCGAGCAGTATTACCGCGAGCACGGCTACCCCGTGGATCACGAGCCGACGCAGCGCTTCTCCTCCCCCGACGCAAACGGCGCGCCCCGTTCCGGACGGCGCAGGGGTAAATAAAACTTAACAGAAATATTATTTTAACGCCAATGTTACCGCATTGGCGTTAATTTCTTAACGCCAGCTTAACATCCTGTATGCTATAATATTATTGCGTTATTATTGCAACTGGGGGCATGTCTGAAAAATGAGGTTTTTAAAAAAATATTTCCCCATGTCGGCCAAGGGCTGGCTGATATATTTTGTGGCGATGGGGCTTGCCTCGGCGCTGTGTGCGCTGCTTCAGAAGGTCAGCACGTCAGACGTCCATGTGCCGATGATATTCGTGCTGATGGTACTGATAATCGCGCTGATGACCGACGGATATTTCTACGGCTTCCTCGCCGCCGTTACAAGCGTTATCGCCGTCAACTGGGCTTTTACATATCCGTACGCGGAGCTGAACTTCACGATCTACGGCTACCCGCTGACCTTCGTGACCATGCTTGCGGTCGGCTTCGCGGTGTCTACGCTGGCCGCCCGCGTCAAGGAGCAGAACCGCATCAAATTCGAGGCCGAGCAGGAAAAAATGCGCGCCAACCTTCTCCGCGCGATATCGCACGACCTGCGCACCCCGCTCACCTCTATAAGCGGCGCGATATCCGCCGTGCTCGACAGCGGCGACTCGCTGAGCAACGCCCAGCGGCTGGAGCTTCTGTCCGACGCGAGGAAGGACGCCGACTGGCTGTACCGCATGGTCGAGAACCTGCTGTCCATCACGCGCATCAGCGGCGACAAGCCGGGCGCTATAAAGAAGGAGGACGAGGTGCTCGAAGAGGTCCTGAGCGAAGTGGTCGTCAAGTTCAAGAAAAAGAATCCGGACATCACCGTGTCGGTCACGGTGCCGGACGACCTGTTCTTCGTCCCGATGGATGCGATGCTCGTCGAGCAGCTTCTGATGAACCTGATGGACAACGCCGTGCAGCACGGCGGGGGAACCAGCCGCATCACCATCAGCACGGCAAAGAAAGACAATTTCGCCGAGATATCTGTTCGTGACAACGGACACGGCATTCCGCCGAGTGAGCTTGACCACCTGTTTGACGGCTCGCTTCAGCTGGGCGGCGACAAGATAGACAAGACAAGAAACATGGGCATCGGCCTGATGGTCTGCAAAACGATCGCCGTGGCGCACGGGGGGAAGATCTGGGCGCAGAACCTGCCGGACGGCGGCGCGGAATTTACATTTTCTTTACAGTTAGGAGGAGAAAAGAATGAATATTAAAGATAAAGTATTAGTAGTAGAAGATGAAAAGGGTATCTCCGGCTTCATACGCGCGATCCTGACTGCAAACGGCTATGACGTCATTCTGGCGCATACCGGCGCCGAAGCGTTCTCCATGATAAGCTCGCACTGCCCTGACCTGATAGTCCTCGACCTCGGTCTGCCCGACATGGACGGCATGAACATCATAAGCGCCGTCCGCCAGTGGACGCAGATCCCGATAGTCGTCGTCTCCGCGCGCACCTACGAGCGCGACAAGGTGGAGGCGCTGGACAAGGGAGCGGACGACTACATAACCAAGCCATTCGGCGCGGCGGAGCTGCTCGCGCGTATCCGCGTCGCCATCCGGCACACCCGCTCCGGCCTTGCGAACGAGAGTCTCGCCAGCTCCGGCAAATTCGTCGCCGGCGGGCTTACCATCGACTATGACAAGCATCAGGTGCTCATAAACGGCGAGAACGCGCACCTGACCCAGAACGAATTCAAGATCGTGGCGCTCCTCGGCAAATGCGCCGGCAAGGTGCTGACCTATGATTTCATCATGCGTGAGCTTTGGGGGCCGCAGAGCAAGGGCAACAACCAGATACTCCGCGTCAACATGGCGAACATCCGCCGCAAGATAGAAGCGAACCCCGCCGAGCCGCAGTATATATTCACCGAGGTCGGCGTAGGTTATAGAATGATAGAGGGAACTGAATAATCGCAGGAGGAACACCATATAGATGCATTTGCCGGAACTGATATCTGACCTTGCAATAATGCTGCTGACGGCCGGAGTCGTCACTGTCATATTCAAAAAAATAAAGCAGCCGCTTGTCCTTGGCTACATAGTTGCGGGCTTCCTCATAGGCCCGTATATGCCGTTTTTCTTCACCGTTGCGGACAGCGCGTCCATCAGCACCTGGAGCGAGATTGGCGTTATAGTGCTCATGTTCGGCCTCGGTCTGGAATTCAACCTCCACAAGCTGGCGCAGGTCGGCGGCACGGCTATAATCACCGCGCTCACAGAGGTCGGCGGTATGCTGCTCATCGGCTTCGGCGTCGGGCAGCTGCTCGGCTGGGGCATCATGGACAGTGTGTTCCTCGGCGGTATGCTCTCGATGAGCTCGACGACGATAATCATCAAGGCCTTCGACGAGCTTGGCGTGCGCAATCAGGGCTTCGCCCAGCTTGTGTTCGGTACGCTGGTCATCGAGGACATCGCGGGCATTTTTATGATGATAATCCTCTCGACGCTCTCCGTCAGCCAGAGCATTTCCGGCGGCGCGCTGGCGATGAAGCTCGCGCTGCTGGTGCTGTATCTGGCGCTGTGGCTCATCCTCGGCATCTACCTGCTGCCAACGCTGATGAACAAGGCCACGCCGCTGATGAACGACGAGACGCTGCTCGTCAGCTCCCTCGGCATCTGCTTCGGCATGGTGCTGCTCGCGAACGCGCTGGGCTTTTCTTCGGCGCTGGGCGCTTTCATGGCGGGCTCGCTGCTCGCGGGCACGGTGCACGCCGAGCGGGTGGAGCACCTGACCTCCGGCGTCAAGGATCTGTTCGGCTCGGTATTCTTCCTCTCGGTCGGCATGATGCTCGATCCGGCAATGATCGTCAAATACATAGTCCCGATCCTGATAATCACTCTGGTCACGCTCGTCGGCAAGCTGATATTCTCCTCGCTGGGCGTGCTCCTCTCCGGCCAGACGCTGAAAAACGCCGTGCACTGCGGCTGCTCGCTGGCGCAGATAGGTGAATTCGCGTTCATCATCGCGTCTCTCGGCCTGTCCCTCGGTGTCATTGCGGATTACATCTACCCGATAATCGTCTCCGTCTCCATAATCACGACGCTGACGACGCCGTCGTTCATAAAAGGCTCCGACAAGCTTTACGAGTGGCTTGAAAAAGTCCTCCCCTCAAGGCTTACGGAGAAGCTCGCCCGATACACCGACGAGGAGCAGTCGAGCAAGGAAAAGAACGGCGACTGGTCGGCATATCTGGGGCGCTACGTCAAGGTGACGGCCTTCTACGGCGTTGTGATGCTCGGCATCGCGCTCATCGGCAGTCTCGTGCTGCTGCCGCTGCTCGGCAAGCTGGGGCTTGAGCCGTGGCTTGAAAAGCTCATATGCCTCGCAGTGGTCTACATCGGCATGGCGATATTCATCCGCCCGATGCTCGACATGAAGTCCCCGCAGTTTACAACGCTGTGGGTCAAGAACCGCAACTTCCGTCTGCCGCTGATGGCGCTGACCGCCATACGCGTGCTCATCATCGTTATCATCGCGTTCATCCCCGCAAACACCGTCACCGGCGTCGGAGGTCTGTGGCTGCTGCCGCTGATCCTCGCGGCGGTGCTGCTTATATACCGCTCCGGCTGGTTCGCCTCGGCTTACCTCTCCGTGGAGGCGCGCTTCCTCGCGAATTTCAACGAGCGCCAGCTTCAGCGGCTCGGCTCCGACGACGCGGTCGAATGGCTCGACCAGCGGCTGCATGTGCTGAGCTTCCAGTATGAGCAGCACGGCGGCACGCTCAAGGAGCTGGGCTGGGGTAAGCGCTTCGGCGTGAACGTGATAAAGATCGTCCGCGGCAAGCGGCACATCAGCATCCCCTCCGGCGACACCGCGCTGCACAGCGGCGACACGGTGTACATCCTCGGCGAATCTGCGGAGCTGCGCAATCTCTGCCTTGACCTCGGGATCGCCGAGCCTGCGGAGCTGCCCACGCTGCGCGAGTTCATCGCGGCGGAGGATTCGGAGCCGGAGGCACTGTACTCCTATGCGATATCCGTTGACAAAGGCTCCGAGCTTGCAGGCAAGACCGTGCGCGACAGCGGCATACGCGACAACTACGACTGCATGGTCCTCGGCCTCCAGCGCAGCCGCCTCCCCATAGTGCAGCCTGATGTCAACATGCAGATCCAGAACGGCGATCTGGTGTGGGTCCTCGGCGCGAAAGCAATGGCTGGCAAGCTGCTGGCAAGTGTTGTTGAGGAAAATTAAACACTCTTATCAAGAAGCATATACGTCTTAACGCGGCCTTAACGTGAAGTTAACGCCGCGTTAACGTCTTTACGCCCCTCCTTTGCACACAATTAGCGTCTTAATTGTTATAATAAATATGCAAATTACCGTATTACCCTGCAAGAAAGAGGAGGATTTTTATGGAATACGATGAACTGTTGCAAAGAGCTATTGATCCGGACGAGAAGGTTCTCTGGGTCGGAAAGCCTGAGGACTCTGAGCCGCTGGAGGGCGTTTACAAGAAGCGCTTTATCAGAAAGCTTGTTGCCGGTATTGTGATCGCGGCAGCTCTCATAATAGGCTACATAATCGGTGCGAACGTGAACCGTGCTCAGATATACCCGCTGGTGATCGCTGTTATCCTTGTGCTTGCGTTCCTTGCTCCGCTCAACTGCGTCACCGCGCCCAAGAAGCTGAGAAAGACCACCTATGCCTTCACCAACAAGCGCCTTATCGTTCTGCGCGACACCGCGCACACCGTCGAGTACGGCCTGATCAAGACCGCCGCTCTCAAGACCGACGAAGCCGGCCGCCTCACTCTTCTCTGCGGTGAAGATGCCGTCAACCTCAAGCCTGAGCTGTGGCGCGAGGATGCTCTTCTCGGCGAGCATATGAACGACAACATGGACAAATGCGAGAGCCTCGTTATGTTCGGTCTGCCCAAGGACAAGAAGCTCATGGGCATCATTTCTGAGTATCTTCCTGCCTGATCTTTTGCGTCCCTTTTCGTTTCTGCCTGCAGGGTCAAAAAAGCCCTGCAGGCAGTTTTATTTTTTTCGGAACTGTGTTATAATACGGTTCACCATCGAGGAGGATCACACATGAACAGAGTTTACGCCGAAAATGTTATTGAAAAAATAGTCTCGGCCGAGCGCAGCGCCGCCGAGATCATGATTCACGCCCACGATATAATCGCCGAGAGCAAAAGCGGGCAGCGCGATATTGTGACCGAATATGACAAGCGTGTGCAGGAATATCTCATGCAGGTGCTGAGCGAATCCGTGCCGGAGGCGCGCTTTTTCTGCGAGGAGCAGAAGAAGCATGACGATCTCCATGCAAGGCATCTGTTTATTATCGACCCCATCGACGGGACGATGAACTTCGCACGCGGCTTCAATCACAGCTGCATCTCCGTCGCATACATGAGCGCAGGTGAGCTGCGCGCCGCCGCGGTGTACAATCCCTATGTCGATGAGATGTTCACCGCCGTGAAGGGCGAGGGCGCATATCTTAACGGCCGCCGGCTGCATGTCAGCGACGCGCCGCTGAGCGACAGCGTGGTCTGCTACGGCACCTCCCCGTATTCCACGGAGCTTGCGGACGAGACCTTCCGTCTCGCGCGCATCGCCTTTAACGCGGGTCTTGACCTGCGCCGCGAAGGCTCCGCGGAGCTTGATCTGTGCAGCGTCGCCGCGGGGCGCGCGGGGCTGTATTTTGAGATGCAGGTGTCCCTCTGGGACTATGCGGCGGG
>ERZ780149.1595-NODE-1595-length-23818-cov-4.002777_pt1 | contig 23818 bp, 27 predicted proteins | sample MGYA00511367_ERZ780149 | MGnify/ENA primary metagenome ERZ780149 (study PRJEB29588, sample SAMEA2153852) | human gut metagenome | biome: human gut; feature: human-associated habitat; material: faeces | place: Denmark | collected 2008/2010 ... | reverse complement strand
AAGTGAAAAAAACAACAAAGATACCGTAGAATTCTTTAAGGAAAAGAAATTCTTTGGATATAAAGAAGAATATGTATTTTTCTTTGTTCAGCAAATGGCACCATCGGTCAGCTATGACGGAAAGATTTATATGGAAGATAAAGGACGTATCTCGGCTTCGCCAAATGGAAATGGCGGATGGTTTATTTCGATGGTGCGTGCAGGACTTCTGGACACGATAAAAGAACTTGGTGTGGAATGGCTCAATGTATTTTCTGTGGACAATGTGCTGCAGAAGATTGCGGATCCGATATTTGTCGGAGCCGTGCTGAAACATGGCTGTGTCTGTGGCTCCAAGGTGGTTGCGAAAGCCGATCCTTATGAAAAAGTAGGTGTGCTTTGCCTCGAAGATGGAAGGCCTTCGATCGTGGAATATTATGAAATGACAGAAGAAATGATACATTTACGTGACAAACAGGGAAAATTGTTGTATAATTATGGTGTAATACTAAATTATCTTTTCTCTGTAGCAGCACTTGAGAAGATCATGAATGAAAATCTCCCTACCCATATTGTAGAAAAGAAAATTCCCTATATGGATGCAGAAGGAAAACAGATTAAGCCGGATAAGCCAAACGGATATAAGTTTGAGACACTGGTTCTTGACATGATTCATATGATGGATAACTGTCTTTCTTTTGAAGTGGAGAGAGAAAAAGAATTTGCACCGATTAAAAATGCAACCGGAGTAGATTCTCTAGAAAGTGCAAGAGAATTAATGACAAAAAATGGAATTGAATTTTAGGGATAAGAAAATTAGAAAGGACGATGGAATGGATTTTACAAAATTATCATTAAAAGAACTTCGCGAGATGGCGAAGGAAAAAGGACTTAGTGGAATTTCCGCATTGCGTAAAGCTGAATTGATCGAAGAATTGAAGAAAGCGGAGATTCTTTCTCAGAGTGTCGTTCGTCCGGTGAAACCGGCTGACATTCTTAATCCGGCTGAACTTCCGGGCAAGAAACAGGCGGAAAAACCTGTTGAGAAACCGGTGGAAGAGAAAAAGAGCGAGCCGGAAAGAGAAAAGAAGGTTTACACCTATGTGCCTTCGCAGAATAATAATTCAAGAAATTACAGAGGGCGTAATATATCCTCCCACAGTAATTACAACAATTACCAGGGAAATAATCATCAGAACAACAATTACCAGAACAACAATTATCAGGGAAATAATTACCAGGGAAATAATTACCAGAACAACAATTATCATTCAAATGCCCAAAATAATTCCCATTATTCTTCTCAGGATAATTCATCGCATGACAATGGATCTTCCGAAATGTTGCAGGAGCATCAGCCGTACCGCACGATTGAAGAAGTGATCAAGGCTGGTTTGATCACGATTGCGAAAGATCGTCAGGTATTGGATGTGCATCCGACAGAGTTGAAAGAACTTGACAGCGGTATTACGAAAAAGGGAATCCTCGAGATCATGCCGGAAGGTTATGCTTTTATTCGTTGCGATAACTTCCTTCCGGGAGATAATGATGTCTACGTATCACCGGCGTTTTTGCGGCGTTTCGGACTTCGTACCGGAGATATTATTGAAGGAAATCTTCGTGTGCGTACGCAGAATGAAAAATTCAGTGCCCTTTTGTATATGACAAAAGTCAATGAACGGCCGATTACGTATTTGGCACACCGTAATAAATTTGAAGACCTGACACCGATTTTTCCAAATGAAAGAATCCATTTGGAGACAAGCAATTCAGGCGTTTCGATGAGAATGCTTGATCTGATCGCACCGATCGGTAAAGGACAGCGAGGTATGATCGTATCCCAGCCGAAAACCGGTAAGACAACACTGCTGAAGCAGGTGGCGAGTGCGATCACACAGAACTACCCGGATATGCATCTGCTGATTCTTCTGATCGATGAGCGCCCGGAAGAAGTAACCGATATAAAAGAATCTATCGAAGGAGAAAAGGTAGAAGTTATCTATTCGACATTTGATGAACTTCCGGAAAACCACAAACGTGTTTCCGAGATGGTGATCGAGAGAGCAAAACGTCTTGTCGAAGGCGGCGACGATGTCGTGGTGCTGCTTGATAGTATTACTCGTTTGGCAAGAGCGTATAACCTTACGGTTACGCCAAGCGGACGTACACTTTCCGGTGGTTTGGATCCGGCGGCACTCCATATGCCAAAACGATTCTTTGGTGCAGCAAGAAATATGCGCGAAGGCGGAAGTTTAACCGTGCTTGCGACGGCACTTGTAGATACCGGAAGCCGTATGGACGATGTGGTGTTCGAGGAATTTAAGGGAACCGGTAACATGGAACTCGTGCTTGACAGACATTTGTCGGAAAAACGAGTATTCCCGGCTATCGATATTCAGAAATCCAGTACACGCCGTGAAGATCTTCTTCTCGATCAGAATGAACTGGAAGCGGTATACATTATGCGAAAAGCATTGGGTGCTTCTCCAAATAACGACGGCAATCTGGAACAGATCATTAACTTGTTCCGGAGAACAAAAAATAACAAAGAATTTATTGAGACCATTAAAAAAATCAAGCTTCATTAAAAATTGCTTGCATTTTGTTTCAAAGCGTGGTACAATAAGAAAGCCGATTTTGAGAAATGACACATTTTTTAGTAAAATAGAAGTAGTGAGGTGAAAATCATGAGAGAGGGAATCCATCCAGAATATTACCAGGCAAAGGTTGTTTGCAACTGTGGTAATGAATTCGTAACAGGTTCAACAAAAGAAGATATTCATGTTGAAGTATGTTCCAAATGCCATCCATTTTATACAGGACAGCAGAAGTCCATGGCAGCTCGTGGTGCGATTGATAAGTTCAATCGTAAATATGGCTTGAAATAAGCAGAGAATGAACACATAAAGGCTCCGCAGGTTTCTGTATCGCAAGGTACTTGAGAACTGCGGAGTTGTTCTATATAGAGCAGAAATGAAATGTGAACTAATGCAGATTGGAGGCAGGATATGAAATATTCGGGAATTGGTGGACAGGCTGTCATCGAAGGTGTTATGATGAAGGGAAAAAGCCGGTACGCTGTTTCTGTGCGAAAGCCGGACGGACAGATTGAAGTCAAAGTAGAAGATTACAAAAGTCTGAAAGAAAAATATGCAATTGCGAAACTCCCGATTATCCGAGGAATTTTTGCCTTTGCAGAATCCTTAAAGATGGGAATGGGAACCTTAAACTATTCGGCAAGTTTTTGGGAAGAGGAAGAAGAAAAGGAAAAAGAAAGTTCAAAAGAAAATTCAAAAGAAAATCAGAAAACCAATGATCTGTGGATGGGGCTGGCACTTGTAGCAGCCATCATTGTCGCAATTGGTCTTTTTGTATTATTGCCATTTTTTATATCAGAAAAACTTTATAAGATTGTTCCGTCGATTCAGTTACGTGGATTGATCGAAGGTGTGATCCGTGTTGCACTTTTTGTCGGATATGTAAAAGCGATTTCTCTGCTGGAGGATATCCGCCGGGTATTTATGTATCATGGTGCAGAGCATAAGTGCATCAACTGCATTGAAAATGGAATGGAATTAACGGTCGAAAACGCAAAAAAACAGACGATGGTACATAAGCGCTGTGGAACCAGTTTTATGCTGGTTGTAATGTTTGTGAGCATTCTGCTGTTTATGTTTATTTCCGTACCGAATATGTGGGTTCGTATGGTGCTTCGAATTTTATTGATTCCGGTGATTGCGGGAATTTCCTTTGAATTTATTTCGCTTGCCGGAAAGTCCGAAAATCCGGTGATCAATGTACTGAGTAAGCCGGGGCTCTGGCTGCAGGCATTGACAACGAGGGAACCGGATGACAGTATGCTGGAAGTGGCGATCTCTTCGGTGGAGGCTGTATTTGACTGGCGGGACTTCTTAGCACATTATGAGGATGAAGAAGAACAGCCGGAAGAAGAGGGATTTGAAGTGGTTGATGTCGAGGATGAAAACGATGAGATTCTGCAGGCACTTGACCGGTATTTTGATGAAGCAGCACCGACTGAAGAAAAAGAGCAGTGATCTCGCCGGGAGGAACCTATGACATTACAGGATTTGTACCGGGAAGGAATCCGGAAATTGACGGAGAATGAAGTGCCGGAGGCAGAATTAAATGCCTGGTATCTTCTGCAGTCATGTCTGAGTGAGGAACCGTTTTCGTATACGAGAAGCCGTTTCTTTTTAGAACAGATGGAGCAGGCGGCGCCAGAGACAATAACATCATATATGGAAAAAGTTTCCAAAAGAGAAGAACACATTCCACTGGAATACATTCTTGGATATACAGAGTTTATGGGATTAACTTTTTTGGTACGTGAAGGTGTGCTGATTCCAAGACAGGATACGGAAATTTTAGTCGAAATGGCGGTGGAAGTCTCAACGGGAAAAAGAGTCCTTGATCTGTGTACCGGATCCGGCTGCATTGGTTTGAGCATTGCTGTGTGTGGGAATCCGAAAGCGGTCACGTTGAGTGATGTTTCGGAAGAGGCTATTGCGACAGCCGGACAAAATGAGAGAAATCTTGACAAAAATGGCTGGAAAGGAAAAGGCAGAAAACCGGAAATCACCTACGCACTTGGAAATTTATGGGAACCGATCGATGGGAAATTTGACTTGATCGTTTCTAACCCACCGTATATTGAGACAGAGGAACTTTCCGGGCTGATGCCGGAAGTGATTGATCATGAGCCGCTCCTTGCTCTGGATGGCGGGAAAAGCGGCCTGGTATTTTATGAGAAGATTTTAGAAAAAGCACCGTTTTATCTTGAAGAGGCGGGAATACTTATGGTAGAGATTGGTTACAATCAAGGCGAACAAGTAAAGCAGTTATTTGAGAAAAACGGGTTTGCCGATGTTGAGATAAAAAAAGATCTGGCAGGACTTGACCGTGTCGTACGGGGCAGACTGTCAAAGAAAGGAAAATGATTATGTTTGATAAACTGGAAGATACGCTTCTGCGTTATGAAGAAGTACTGAATGAATTGAGTGAGCCGGATGTGCTTAATGATCAGAGTCGTTATCAAAAATTGATGAAAGAACAGTCCGACCTTGAGCCGGTCGTAGAAAAATACAAAGAGTACAAAAGCGCAAAAGAAGGAATTGCGGATAGTCTTGCGATTCTGGACGAAGAAACCGATGAAGAGATGAGAGAACTTGCCAAGGAAGAATTAAATGAATGTAAGGCTAGTGTGTCAGAGATTGAGCAGGAACTTCGCATCCTCTTGCTGCCCAAAGATCCGAATGATGAAAAGAACGTTATTGTCGAGATCCGTGCGGGTGCCGGTGGAGATGAGGCGGCACTGTTTGCTGCGGATCTGTACCGCATGTATTGCAAATATGCTGAACAGCAGCATTGGAAAGTAGATACGATGAACTCCAATGAAAACGGAATCGGCGGATTTAAGGAAATCGTGTTTATGATCAATGGTTCCGGCGCATATTCCAAACTGAAATACGAGAGCGGGGTACACCGCGTACAGCGTATTCCGGCGACAGAATCCGGTGGACGTATCCACACTTCGACAGCGACCGTGGCAATCATGCCGGAAGTGGAGGAAGTCGAAGTGGAACTGGACATGAACGATTGTAAATTTGATGTGTTCCGTGCTTCCGGAAATGGTGGACAGTGTGTCAATACGACGGATTCCGCAGTTCGTCTGACCCATATTCCGACTGGAATTGTCATTTCTTGTCAGGATGAAAAATCACAGTTGAAAAATAAAGATAAGGCATTAAAAGTACTTCGTGCCAGATTATATGAACTGGAGTGTGCAAAAGCACATGACGAAGAGGCAGAAAAGAGAAGAAGCCAGATTGGAACCGGAGACCGTTCAGAAAAGATACGTACGTATAATTATCCACAGGGACGTGTGACGGATCACCGTATTAAATTGACACTTCATCGTTTGGATGCCATTATCAATGGAGATTTAAGTGAAGTGATTGACAGTCTGATTGCGGCAGACCAGGCAGCCAAATTGGCTTCAATGAGTGAAGAATAAAATATGACAAAACAAATTTTAAACTTGATTGCAGATCAATTGAATGTACTGATTATGATAAACAAATCGGAAAACCACGCGGTAACTTTTCTTTCCCAAAGTGCCGAGTGGCTTTTTGGGATAAAAAGGGAAGTGATATCTTGTGCAGAAGACCTTTTTAAACAACTGGATCTGTATGAAAAATATCCGGAAGTACAAAAATTCTGCAGAGAATCAGTAAAATATACCATTGCCTTTGAGCATGCATTTAGTATGCCGGGGAAGCCGGAGCCGGTGTGGATCATGGTGCGTATGGCACCGGGGGAACAGGGCGAAAATATTCTTTTAATACAGGACGTGACGATGCTTCACAGAGGCCCGCAGCGAGGACAGCAGAATCCGGAGCGCGTCCGGTATTGTTTGCAGCAGATCATGGTTTCGTATCAGGGATTATTGATGTTGCTGAATCAAAAAAGAGCGGATAGCCCGGAAATAGAGATGGAAAACGAAACAGAAAAGGATAGTGATGAGTGATGAAATTAAGCTGGGAAACTTGTTTTCGCGCAGGGGTGACAGTGGCAGTTCTGTTTTTGACTGTTCACTACTGGTCCGTGATCGCGACAGGAATCGGAATTGCCTTTCATGCGGCAGCACCGTTGATCACAGGACTTGTGATCGCGTATGCCGTCAACATTTTAATGAGTTTTTATGAAAGACATTATTTTCCAAAATCAAAAAAGAAGGTTATAAAAAAGACGCGGACAGGAGTCTGTGTTCTGCTTTCTTATCTGAGCCTGCTTGGAATCATTGCACTCGTGATCGGACTTGTCGTGCCGGAATTGATTGATTGTGTAAAACTTTTGATCGATAAGATTCCGCCATTGATGCAGAGTGTTTCGGGGGAACTTCGCGGTAATGATGAGATGACGAAATTGTGGAATGAACTGGGAAATGTAACCAAGACCGGGCAGATTGACTGGAAAGAAATTGTGACCAAAGTCGCAAATTGGGCAGCAGGCGGACTGGGCGGTGCTTTCGGCGTCGTAAAAAATGTCATCGCCGCTACGTTTTCGACGGCTTTTACCATTATTATGAGTATTATCTTTTCGCTGTATCTTCTGACGGGCAAAGATCGTCTTGTCCCACAGGTAAAAAAGGTGGCAAAGACCTATTTAAAAGAGCCGATATACCACAAAGTAAATTATGTTATACACACTCTTCACGAGTGTTTTCGCAGCTTTATCGTGGGGCAGTGTGTCGAAGCTGTGATTTTAGGAAGCCTGTGCGCTATCGGTATGACGATCCTGCGTCTCCCTTACAGTGGGATGACAGGGGCGCTGATCGGATTTACGGCATTGATCCCTATCGCGGGAGCTTATATCGGAGGTGGCATCGGCTTTTTGATGATCGCGACAGTTTCGCCGATGAAAGCAATCATGTTTGTAATTTTTCTTGTTATTTTACAGCAATTGGAAGGCCAGTTCATTTATCCGCGTGTGGTCGGCGCATCCATCGGACTGCCGGGCATCTGGGTGCTGGCCGCGGTAACCATCGGCGGAAGTGTACTGGGAATCGGAGGAATGCTTTTATTCGTTCCATTGACTGCGACGGTATATAAATTATTGCGAAACGATGTGAAAAAGAGAAATGCAGGGAAGAAGGGAAAGGGGCAGTAACATTTGAATACTACACCAGAAAATCAACAGAAAAAGCATATATGTGCCGCACTTTTGGCTCACGTAGATGCCGGAAAGACGACATTGTCAGAAGCATTATTGTATGAAAGCGGCGTGATCCGGACGCGGGGACGCGTAGATCACAAAGATGCCTTTTTGGATACCTCACCGTTGGAACGGGAACGAGGAATTACAATTTTTTCCAAACAAGCATGCTTTTCGTATGGAAATATGGATGTTACGATGTTAGATACACCGGGACACGTAGACTTTTCTTCCGAGATGGAGCGGACGCTGCAGGTCATTGATTATGCTGTTTTGATCATAAGCGGAACCGACGGCGTGCAGGGGCATACGGAGACTGTGTGGAAACTTTTGCAGAAATATCGGATTCCGACATTTTTCTTTGTCAATAAAATGGATCTTCCGGGGGCAGACAAAGCGGCGGTATTAAAAGAACTGCAGGCAAAATTATCGCCTTACTGCGTGGATTTTACCGAAGAGGAAGGACTGTTGTGCGAAAATGTGGCAATGTGCGAGGAAACTCTGTTGGAGACCTATCTCGAAGAGGGAACTTTTGATCTGAAAAAAGAGGTCAGAAGACTGGTTTCCGGGACCTTGCTTTATCCGTGTTACTTTGGTTCTGCGCTTCAGAATGAAGGCGTTGAAGCGCTTCTGGAGGGATTGGAAAGCTACACGAAAATGCCGGAATATCAGAAAGAATTTGCCGGAAAAGTATATAAGATTACACGAGATGATGCCGGACAGCGTTTGACTCATATGAAATTGACCGGGGGAGAACTGAAACTGCGCGATGAGATCGAAGGAATTGGCAAAGTAAATGAGATTCGCGTGTATTCCGGAGAAAAATATACGCTGCAGCAGGAAGTAAAGGCAGGAGATATCTGCGCGGTTCCGGGATTTACCGACACCTACGCCGGCCAAGGTGTGGGAAAAGAAGCCGATTTTTGTGCCAATCAGCTGGCGCCGGTGTGCAATTATCAGATCCTGCTTCCGGAGGGAACGGAGGAAGCCATTGCCTGGAGGCAGTTAAAGCAGTTAGAAGAAGAGGATCCGAATCTTCATCTTTCGTGGCAGGCGCAGACAAGAGAAATCTTCATCCAGCCGATGGGCGAAGTGCAGCTGGAAGTTATCAAGCGAATGGTCAGCGAACGTTATGGAATGGATATCGCATTTGGAAGTGCGACGATCTTATATCGGGAAACCATCGAAAATACGGTGATTGGAATGGGACATTTTGAACCATTGCGCCATTATGCGGAAGTGCATCTTAAAATGGAACCGCTTCCACGGGGCAGCGGCCTTCAATTTGTGACAGAATGCAGCGAGGACGAATTGGATCTGAACTGGCAGAGACTGATTCTTACACATCTGGGAGAAAAAGAATTTACCGGTGTGCTGACCGGGTCGCCGATCACGGATATCAAATTTACGTTGATCGCCGGAAGGGCACATCTCAAACATACCGAAGGGGGGGATTTCCGCCAGGCGACATACCGGGCGGTGCGTCAGGGACTGCGGCAGGCGAAAAGCCGTCTGCTGGAACCGATGTATCAATTTCGGATGGAAGTGCCGATGGAACAGATCGGACGAGTTATGAGCGATGTCGGAAAGATGCACGGAACCTTTCGACAGCAGCCGGATGACGGTGAAATGAGTGCCATCGAGGGAATTTGTCCGGTCGCATCGATGGCGGGGTATGGTACAGAATTTGCGGCATTTACGAAAGGACGCGGACGAATGACGCTTTCTTTCTGTGGTTACGAACCGTGTCATAATGAGAGTGAGGTTGTGAAAAATTGTAAATACGATCCGGATGCGGATGTGGAAAACACGGCAGATTCGGTGTTTTGCGCGCATGGATCCGGTTTTGTCGTGCCGTGGAATGAGGTGGCAAAACACGTACACGTTGATACGTCGATAAAAAAACGCCAGCCGGTAAAAACCACGACTGCCACTCCGAAAGAGCCGTCGAAAAAGAATTCGAAAATGTCGGAAGAAAAAGAATTACAGGCAATTTTTGAACGGACATTCGGACCGGTAAAAACCCGTGTCGAAACGCCGGCAAAGAAAGTGATCAAAGCAGAACCGGGGAAGACGAAAACCAAAGAGTATAAACCGGTATACGAGGAAGAATACCTCCTTGTCGACGGCTACAACATTATCTTTGCCTGGGACGAATTGAAAGCGCTTGCGGCAGAAAATCTGGAAGGCGCACGAACCAAACTGATGGAGATCATGTGTAATTATCAGGGATTTTGCGGCTGTCATCTGATCCTTGTGTTTGATGCGTACAAGGTGAAAGGAAATCCGGGCAGTGTAGAACAATTCCACAATATTAGCGTCGTTTATACGAAGGAAGCGGAAACGGCAGATATGTATATCGAGAAGACGACAAAAGAAATTGCGCGAAAGAAAAGAGTGCGTGTTGCGACATCCGACGGTATGGAGCAGATCATCATACTCGGGCATGGGGCGACAAGAATTTCTGCCCGTGCTTTTCAGGAAGAAGTAAAACGTGTCAACGACCGCATCGCCGAAGAGGTTGAGAGGAGAACGGAAAAGTTATGATAGAGAGCAGTACCAACGCACAGATCAAAAAGATACAGAAACTGAAAAAAAGTGCCAGAAACCGCAGAAAAGAAGGCCTCTTTATCGCAGAAGGCGTGCGTCTTGTCGAAGATGCACTGGCCTATCGGATGGTAGAAAAAGTATATCTGTCAGAAAATGTAAAAGAAGAATATTTTGACCGGTTATCGCATAAACTGAAAGAAGCAGACATAGAATATGTAAGTTCAAAAGTGTTTCAGGAAATCTCCGATACCGAAAGCCCACAGGGCGTTCTTGCTGTCGTGCAAATGCCGGGATATGATAGGTCTACTGTTGTAGAAAGAGAAGACGCCGCGGTAATCTGTCTGGAGGATATTCAAGACCCCGGAAATTTGGGGACAATATTCCGAACTGCAGAAGGCGCCGGAATGTCAGCGGTCATCATGTCAGCCGGTTGTGTGGATCTTTTTAATCCGAAAGTAGTACGTGCGACGATGGGGGCGATTTTCCGTCTTCCCTTTTTTATCACGGAAAATATGACCAAAGAGGCAGAACGGTTAAAACAGGAACATTTTTCTGTCTACGCGGCAAGTTTGGAAGGAGCGAGGCTTTATACCGAGGAGACCTACGAGGGCAAATGTGCGGTCATCATAGGAAATGAGGCCAACGGCATAAAGCAGGAGACGCAGCAGGCGGCGACACACAAAATAAAAATTCCGATGGAAGGCCAGCTGGAATCTCTCAATGCAGCGGTCAGTGCGGCACTTTTCATGTATGAGATTCATCGCAATCGGTAGTTGCAATATTTCTTCAGATATAGTAAAATAGATATTGTAGTGTTTTTTAAAATGCCCAAAAGGAGGTAGAGAATCAATGGTTATATGGTTAGTGATTTTAGCAATTATGATTCTTATCGAAGCAGTCACCATGGGATTGACGACCGTGTGGTTTGCTTTGGGAGCTCTTGGTGCGGCAGTGGTAACCGGATTTGGCGGTGGCTTTTGGCTGCAGTTTACTGTATTTGTGATTCTTTCATTTTTATCTATGATCGTATTTCGTCCGATTGCGATGCGATTTTTTAATCCAGTAAAAGAAAAAACGAATATTGATGAGATTATAGGAAAAAAGGCAGTAGTGATTGAATCCATCGATAATCTGCAGGGAACCGGAAAAGTCCGATATCAGGGAATGGAATGGACCGCTCGCGCGGAAGAAGAAAATGACAGGATCGAAAAAGATGCCGAGGTAGAGATTACCGCAGTAAAAGGTGTCAAATTGATCGTAAAAATGAAAGGATAGGTGAAAATTATGGATGGTATGATAATCAGTGGAGGTCTTGTGGTCGGAGTGATCATTGTTGTATTGGTGCTTATTATATTGGCATCCTGCATTAATATCGTTCCACAGGCAAATGCTTATATTATTGAAAGACTTGGGGCTTATATTGGAACATGGTCGGTAGGAATTCATTTTAAAGTTCCATTTTTGGATCGTGTGGTAAGAAGAGTAAATTTAAAAGAGCAGGTGATGGATTTCCCACCTCAGCCTGTTATTACAAAGGATAATGTTACAATGCAGATCGATACGGTTGTGTTTTTCCAGATTACGGATCCAAAATTGTTTACGTATGGTGTGGAAAATCCGATCATGGCAATTGAAAATCTGACCGCGACGACACTTCGTAATATCATCGGAGACCTGGAACTTGACCAAACACTTACATCACGTGAGACAATCAATACGCATATGCGTTCTAATCTGGATATTGCAACGGATCCATGGGGAATCAAAGTAAACCGTGTGGAATTGAAAAACATCATTCCACCGCGTGAAATTCAGGACTCGATGGAAAAACAGATGAAGGCAGAACGTGAACGCCGTGAGTCGATTCTTCGTGCAGAAGGGGAAAAGAAATCCACTGTATTGGTAGCAGAAGGAAAGAAAGAATCGGCGATCCTCGAAGCAGAGGCGGAAAAAGAAGCTGCTATCCTTCGTGCGGAAGCGAAGAAGGAAGCGATGATCCGTGAAGCAGAAGGTCGTGCACAGGCGATTGAAGCGGTACAGAGAGCGACGGCAGAGGGAATCCGTTTCCTCAATGAAGCAGATCCGTCCAAAGCGGTATTGACGATAAAGAGTCTGGAAGCATTTGAAAAGGCAGCGGATGGAAAGGCGACAAAGATTATTATTCCTTCAGAGATTCAAGGGGTAGCCGGTCTTGCCAAAGCCGTTGTGGAAAGTGTAAAAGAAACCGAATAAACAGGAGAAGGGGATTCTTTACTACCGGTCTGTCCGGGAGAGAACCCCCCTCTTTATTCTTAAAAACAGCAGACAGAATGTACTGCGGAAAAGAGGTTAATCATGGATTTAAAAGGACGTAATTTTTTGACATTAAAAGATTTTACACCGGAAGAAATCGGATATTTTTTGCAATTATCAAAAGAATTGAAGGAAAAGAAGAAAAATGGGATCAGCCATCGGATGCATGAGGGAAAAAATATTGCGCTGATTTTTGAAAAGACAAGTACAAGAACACGCTGCTCATTTGAAGTGGCAGCCCATGATCTGGGGATGGGCGTTACATATCTGGATCCACAGGGTTCACAGATTGGTAAGAAAGAAAGCATCGCCGATACTGCGAGGGTATTGGGAAGAATGTTCGACGGAATTGAGTATCGTGGATTCGGACAGAAAATCGTAGAAGAACTGGCAGAATATGCCGGAGTACCGGTCTGGAACGGACTTACCAATGAATACCACCCGACACAGATGTTAGCAGATCTTTTGACAATTCAGGAAAAATTCGGAGAATTGAAAGGCATTAAACTTGTTTACATGGGAGATGCCCGCTACAATATGGGAAATTCCCTGATGATCGCCTGTACGAAAATGGGAATGCATTTTACGGCATGTGCGCCAAAAGAATATTTCCCAAATGCGGAGCTCGTAGCACAGTGCGAGGAATACGCCAAGGCATCCGGCGGTTCGATTACACTGACCGAGAGTGTGGAAGAAGGCACAAAAGATGCCGATGTTTTGTATACCGATGTCTGGGTTTCCATGGGAGAACCGGAAGAAGTATGGGAAGAGCGTATCAAAGCCCTGTCGCCATATCAGGTAAATAAGAAAGCGATGGACAATGCCAAGGATACGGCAATCTTTATGCACTGCCTTCCGGCATTTCATGACCTTGAGACAAAAATTGGAAAACAGATTTATGAAAAATACGGTTTGACCGAGATGGAAGTGACAGACGAAGTATTTGAGGCGTATGCAGACGTAGTATTTGAAGAAGCAGAAAACCGGATGCACACGATCAAAGCAGTGATGGCTGCCACATTATAAAAAAGAAAAATCAGACAGTTAAGGAGGGCCAATATGAATAAAAATCTTGATTTGGAATATAAACACGAATGGTTACAGAAAATGGCGGATGTATGTGAAGCCAGCAGTACGATTGACGCTACTTTATTTGATAAATATGAAGTAAAACGAGGATTACGTGACTTAAACGGTCAGGGTGTACTTACCGGATTGACGGAGATTTCCGAGATTCGTTCTTACACTGTCATTGACCATGATATGGTTCCTTGCGAAGGAAAATTGTATTATCAAGGAATTGATATCGAAGAGATTGTCGATGGATTTTTGCAGGAAAAACGTTTCGGCTATGAAGAAGTGGTATATCTTCTGCTCTTTGGTGAATTGCCGACAGAGAACCAGCTGGAAGATCTGAAGGACATTCTTGCCGAATACCGCAAGAGTCTGCCGTCCAGCTTTGTCCGTGATATCATTATGAAAGCACCAAGTTCTGATTTGATGAATACGCTTGGACGAAGTGTGCTTACCTTGTATTCTTATGATACAAAAGCGGACGATACGACGACGGAAAATGTTCTTCGGCAGTGTCTGGAACTTGTTGCACTTCTGCCGATGTTTGCGGTGTATGGATACCAGGCTGCCAATTATTTCCATGAAGGCAGCAGTTTCTTCCTGCATCCACCGAAAGAAGAATATTCGACGGCAGAAAACATTTTACACATGCTCCGTCCGGACAGTAAATTTACACCGTTGGAAGCAAAGATCCTGGATATCGCGCTGGTTCTTCACGCAGAACATGGCGGAGGAAATAACTCAACCTTTACGGACCACGTCGTAACGTCTTCCGGAACCGATACGTATGCAGCCATCTCGGCGGCGCTTGGATCCCTCAAAGGACCAAGACATGGCGGTGCCAATAAAAAGGTATCTTTGATGTTTGAAGATATGAAGAAAAATGTACACGACTGGGAAGACGATGAAGAGATAAAAACGTATTTGACGGCGTTGTTGAATAAACAGGCATTTGACCGTTCCGGACTTATTTATGGAATGGGTCATGCAGTGTATTCAATTTCTGACCCGCGTGCTAAGACGTTTCGCAAATTTGTAAAGAAGTTGTCGGAAGAAAAGAATATGCTCAAAGAGTATGCGTTATATGAAAAAGTAGAAAAACTTGCACCGGAAGTAATCGCGGCAGAACGCCATATTTACAAAGGTGTCAGTGCCAATATCGATTTCTACAGCGGACTTGTGTACAGTATGCTGGGACTTCCGATCGAGTTGTATACCCCGATTTTTGCCATTGGAAGAATCGCCGGCTGGAGTGCACATCGACTGGAAGAACTTGTAAATGCCGGAAAGATTATCCGTCCGGCTTACAAAGCGGTTTGTCCGCATAAACCTTATGTGCCGATGAGCGAAAGGAAGTAACCCATGGATGAAAATCAGGTTTTATGTGCCTGCAGTGCATATGAGCAGAAATTTTATCTGAATCCCCGGTACGAATCTCTGCCGGAAGGGATTAAAGAAGAATTGAAAATACTGAGTGTGATGCTGACGGCAGATGTCGGCGGTGTGTTTACGATGGAATTTGAAGAAGACGGTTCTTTGTATATGTCTACGACTGCCAAAGAAAATGATTTCTTTTACGATGAAATCGGAAGTTATCTGAAGATTAAGCAGATGCGTCAGGAACACGAAGAATTGTTTTCAAGTTTAGAAGAATATTACCGCGCCTTCTTTGCCGGTAAAGAAGAATAAGAGGAAAAAGAGATGTTATTAACGATAGATATCGGAAATACCAATTTGACGTTTGGTGTTTTTGAGGGAGAAAAATTACGGTCAACATTCCGTCTGACGACCAATATTCCACGTACGTCCAATGAATTTGGTGATGCGATCGTGGAAGGGTTGTCGCGACAGCATATTTCGGAAGCAACAATTGAGGATGTGATTATTGCCTCGGTTGTACCAAAAGTGATGTATTCGCTGGTAAGCGGGATTAAAAAATATTTTCACTGCACTCCGTATGTGGTAGGCGAAGGGACCAAATCCGGGATTCATATTGCGGCTTCAAATCCGAGCGAGATCGGAGCAGACCGTATTGTAGATGCCGTAGGAGCTTATGATCTTTATGGTGGTCCTGTGATCGTGGTGGATTACGGAACGGCGACGACATACGATCTTGTCACAAAAGATGGTGTTTTTGCGGCACGTGTTACCTGCCCGGGAATTAAGATCAGTACAAAGGCGCTTTGGTCCAGTACGGCGCAGCTTCCGGAGATTGAGATCAAGATGCCGGAGACGATTCTTGCGAAAAATACGATCACCAGTATGCAGGCAGGAATTATGTATGGCACGATTGGCCAGACCGAGTACATTATCCGAAAGATCAAAGAAGAATCCGGAATATCCGATATCAAAGTAGTTGCCACAGGTGGACTGGGAAGAATTGTCGCCGATGCAACAGATTCCATCGATGTGTACGATGCACACCTGACACTTCAGGGAATCCGGTTGATCTATGAAAAGACAAAAGCGGCCCGTCAGAAAGGATAAGCCTATGAATGTGGAGGAATCCTGGAAGATTGGAGATGTCGAGATCCCGGGGAAATTGATTCTTGCGCCGATGGCAGGCGTAACGGATCTTCCGTACCGCCAAATCTGTAAAGAAATGGGGGCGGATCTGATCTGTACAGAAATGGTCAGTGCAAAAGGCATTTATTATAACAGCCCAAACACACAGCCGTTATTGGAAATCAATTCCAAAGAGCGTCCCGTGTCTCTGCAGTTATTCGGCGCAGATCCGGACATTATCAGCGAGATGGCGGCACGTATCGAGGAACTGCCGTTTGACATTCTGGACATCAATATGGGATGTCCGGTGCCAAAAGTTGTCAATAACGGAGAGGGTTCTGCTCTTTTGAAAAATATTCCGCTCGCAGAAGAAATCATACGAAAAACCGTGCAAGCGATTCACAAACCGGTCACTGTAAAATTTCGGAAGGGCTTCCGCGATGGCGAATGCCAGGCAGTCGATCTGGCAAAGGCAGCAGAGGCAGCAGGAGCTTCCGCGGTAGCGGTACATGGGCGTACGAGAGAGCAGTATTACAGCGGAAAAGCGGATTATGAGATCATCCGCAAAGTCAAAGAGGCGGTTTCGATTCCGGTCATTGGAAATGGCGATATTACTTGCGGTGCCGATGTGGACAGAATGTGGCAGGAAACCGGGTGCGATGCCTTTATGATCGGCCGCGGTGCCAGAGGGAATCCGTGGATCTTTGAACAGATCCGCCATTACATGAAAACCGGAGAAATACTTCCGAAACCGGGGATCCGAGAACTTTACGCCATGATCGAACGACATGCCGCAATGCAGGCAGAGTGGAAGGGCGAATTGTATGGAATGCGGGAAATGCGGACGCATATCGCATGGTATACCGCAGGATATCCACATTCTGCATCCATCCGAAGAGAGATCAATCGGGTGGAAACTTTGGAGGATTTGAAAAAAGTGTTCTCCGCTTTCATTAAATAATCACACAGATATCAAAGTATGAACATCATTAGTTCATACTTTTTTTTTAACATAAAAAGGAATTATTCAGGCGGGAAAAGAACACGAAGTGTTCGAAATGCGAATGTAGGGGCAATCCCTGAATATTCCCCGGAATTATAAAGACAGGAGGCGGCGCGTGTGAAACAGAAATTAAAAAAACATCGAAAGAAAGTAGTGGTGATAGCGATAGTGCTTGTTATCGTTATTGCGGCAGTGGTAATTGTTGGAAATGTCAAAAGTGGACAGACAAAGAAAGGGAAATAGAAAATCCAGAAGGAGAATACTGTTTCGCTGGAGAAGATGGATCTGACAAAATCCATCAGTGCGACGGGAACGATTGAAAGTAAAGAGTCCCGCGACGTATCGGCAAATGTCAATGGTGTGACGATAAAGAAAGTCAATGTATCGGTAGGAGACGAGGTGAAAAAGGGAAAATCTCTTATTACTTTTGATGAGACTGATCTGCAGGAAAGTTTGTCGGAAGCAAAAGATTCTCTTTCGGACGCACAGTCGGAGGGGGCGTCTTCGATTGAAAAAGCGCAAAAACAGGTAAGCGATGCGAAAAGCGAATATGCCGATGTGAAAAGTGAGGAAAACAGCAAAACAGCCAAAGCGAAAAAGGCATATGAAGAGGCAAAGAAATCGAAGCAGAAAGAGCAGATCTCGCAGGCAAAGACAGAATATGAAAATGCGGTTTCAACGAGAAAATCAACATTGAAACAAAGTAAATCAAGTATCGAGCAGGCACAGGAAGCCTTGGAAACGGCGAAGAGCAGTGCCAAGAAAAGCATCAAAGAAGCGAAAAAACAAGTGACACAGGCGCAGGAAAGTTTGGATAAATGTGCGGTGACCGCCCCAATGGACGGAATCGTTACTTCCATTTCCGTCCAGGAAGGTGATACGTACAGTGGCGGAACCATTCTTCAGATCGAAGATGTGAGCGGTTATACAATTTCTACAAGTGTAGACGAATATGACATCAGCAATGTGAAAGTCGGTCAGAAAGTTATTGTTTTAACCGAAGCGACGGATGAAGATGAGCTGGAAGGCGAAGTAACATTTGTAGCACCTTCTACAGAAAGCAGCAGTGGCAGTTCTTCTTCCCAAAGCGGAGAAAGCGGTGGAATGACATCCACGAGCAGCAGTTCCGACGGATACGAAGTGCAGATTGCATTGAAAACGGCCGATGACCGGTTGAAACTCGGACTTACTGCGCGATGCAGCATTGTCGAAGAAGAAGCTGCGGACGTATTTGCCGTTCCATACGATGCCATTTCTCAAAATACAAGCGGCGAGTCGGTGATCAATGTTTCCGAAGGTGAAAACGGAAACGTTTTGAAAAAACAGATTGTCGTTACGAAAGGAATGGAAAGCGATTATTATGTAGAAGTACAGAGTGACGAGCTGACAGAGGGCATGAATGTAATTATTCCAACGGATCGCACCTCTGATTCTACAAGTGAAGAATCAGAAAATGACAATCTTAAAGGCCTCCTTGGTGGAGGCGGTGGAATGCAGCACGGCTCCGGTGGAGGTCCCGGCGGTGGTGGCGGTGCACCGGGAGGTGGTGGTCGTCCATGATAAAGCCAATCATTGAATGCAAAAAAATCGTAAAACGTTTTTATATCGGCCGGCCTAACGAATTGGAAATTCTTCACGGAATCGATTTGACCGTAAATATGGGAGAATTTGTCTCGATCGTAGGCGAATCCGGTTCCGGTAAATCGACATTGATGAACATTTTGGGAGCGCTTGACCGTCCGACGGAAGGAACGTATTTTTTAGACGGAGTCGATGTCGGAGCGGGAAAGGATAAACAGTTATCTGAGATCCGCAATCGGCAGATTGGATTTGTCTTTCAGACTTACAATCTGATCGCCCGGACCACGGCACTCTCCAATGTGGAACTTCCCCTGCTTTATGCCGGTGTGGCGAAAGCAGAACGGACGCGCAAGGCGAAAGAATTGCTTGAACTTGTCGGCATGCAGGAGCGAATGACCCACCGCCCGGATGAATTATCCGGAGGCCAGAAACAGAGGGTGGCAATCGCACGCGCCATGGCGAACGATCCTTCCATCATACTGGCCGATGAGCCGACAGGAGGGGTTCAGTTAGTAGTATAACAATCACAAAAAAATAATATGAATGTTTTTGTCATGGTCAACACGGATTTCCTTGACAATGGAACGCCACAATTCACGCTTCTCCGGTATAGACAAAGAATCATACACACTTTCAAAATCCATTTTCAAAAAGTTTTTCAAATACGATAAATCCTTGACGGGTCGGGAATCCTCTGCATTTATTTTCTCAAGCTGCATCAGCAATTTTTCTCTATCAAGTTTGAACTCGTCCATTGTTATGAGGTCGTTCAAATATAGGTCTTTCAATTTCTGCATTTTTCCCTCAACACTCCGGCGTTTGGCATCGGTACGCAATGCCGGAAGATTTGCGACCTCGTATTCTGCAATATAGTTTTCCAGTTCCGGACGGATGCGTTCGAGGAGCATCTTTTCAAGGGTTGTCTCAAAGACGAGTTTTCGGTTCGGGCAGCGATGCAGGTTCACACCCTGTCGGCAGCGGTACACACTGTATTTATATATAATTCGTGTTCCATCGGAACGGACACGACCTCTTGCACGTTGCTGACACCCGCTCATGATATGGTCACAGTCATCACAGACAACGAGACCACTGAAAATATAATCGTGCTTTTTTCCACTCTTGATGTTGATTTTGAGAAGCCTCTGCACATCAAAGAAAAGGTCACGGTCAATGATAGCAGGACAATAATTTTTATTGTCACGAAACTCACCGATGTATTTCGTATTTGTGAGCATATTTTTGAGACTGGCAGCAGAGCGGACAAGTCCGAACTCGCTCTCCATGTACCGGAGTGTCATGCTCAAGTTTCCGGTCTTGCGGTAGTATTGGAAGATAGCAACGGCAGTCGGAGCATCGTCATCCGGTACAAGGTGTTTATTTACAATCGTATATCCGAGAGGAGTTGAGCCGGAAAGAACCTCTCCGTTGTCAACCTTGTCATCGAACACGCCGAGGATTCGGTCGGAATCATTTTGAGCCTCAAGTTCTGCCCATATCATTGAATTATTAACGAAAGCACGACCGTGAGGGGTTGAGGTGTCAAAATAAGGCTGCTCAATGGCAGTCCATGAAACACCGTGCTTGTCAAGAATGTCCTGCGTGTTCAGATAATGACGGAGGTTTCTGAACCAACGGTCAAGACGGGTGAAAATAATGAGGTCAATTCTACCTGCACGGACATCATCAATGAGGCGTTGAAAGTCGTCTCGTTTCAATTTCTGTCCGGAGATTCCGTCATCAATGTATGTGTCAACGAGAATCATATTCTCATGACTGTCTATGTATTTTTGCCCTGTTGCTAATTGGTCACGCATGGAATCTCCGTCCTTGACCTGCTTGTCGGTCGAAACACGGATATAGATTGCCACACGGAGCAGGATTTTCTCAACAGGAGCGGTTGTTTTACGTCGCATTTTATCAACTCCATTCAAAAAAAGGTATAAAAATAAAACCTATGCACAAGCACGGTTTTATGATAAAATGAGACTTGCGGGGTGACATTTTATCGCCGTGCTTATACGGAGGTATATGTTATCTAAAGAGCGGTTTCCATTGGCGTGGAGGCTGCTCTTTTTTTATTTACATTTCTATTCGTTCAAATGACGTTCCTTGACGATTTTTCTATATTTGCGACCAATAATGACGCAAATCACACCAACAGCAACAGCCACGATTCCACCGACAGGAACAGCAAGCAGCAGAAACAATCCTAAAAGTGCAAGGATAACACCGAGAACAATCATGAGTGTTCCACAAACATTATACATGCGGTCGGAGTATTCCTTTTTCTGCGGAACGGTATGAGGAACATTTGCAGCAGATTTTTGAGTTGTCGATGCTGCCTCTTTTACAAGGTCAGATACACTGACGGTCGTTCTACTATAAACTGCGTTGTATGCTGCCTTTTTCGGGTCATTGACGATTCCCATTCCTTTTTTACCATAAAGGGGATTGACCGCCTTTTTGACCTGCCGTTTGACTTTTCCGGTCGTTCGTGCCTTGATGCTTTTCTTGACATTTGGTTTCCGGACACCGTATTTCATGAACGCACCTCCATTTCTATAACTTTTCGTTCTGTACACTTTCCTTGAGAAAGGAGGTGTGCAGGATGAAAATTCTCGTTTGGGAAATGAGAACCTCAAAAGGGTTCACATTGATGGAGTTATCGAAGAAATCCGGAATCGGAAAATCTACGATAAACAACATCGAAAACGGTAAGGTGTCGCCGACATTATTTCAACTTGAAATGATAGCGATTGCATTAGGCGTGAAAATCACCGACCTGTTTGAATCCGAATACAAATAATTGTATCACATTGCAGCGGGATTCCGACAGCAGGAGGAACGATTTCCACGATTATGGAAATCAACCTCGATATTTCCACAATGATGGAAATATATGATACACTGTAATCGGAAAGGGGGTGTTCCCCTTGAATTACAAAGAGGCTATTATTGAAATAGTCGGGAAGATACAAAACGAACGCATCCTCAAGAGGATATATAAATTCGTGGCGTATCTGTACACCCATGAGACTGACAGTTGAAAAGGCTGTCAGTCTTTTTCTTTATTATTTTGTGTGAACTCAATCGCCTTTTTCATTAAGCGGTCGAGTGCAGCGATGTCCTCGTCACTCAACTCAAGCATGAATTTGAAAAGGCTTTTTCGTGCCTCATCCTCACCCGCCATGATGCGGTCAATGCGTTCGATGAAATCATCGTCCGTGTCAATGAACATCTCACCGTCTCCGGTGGTCAACCACATATAATCAACATTATACTCACGACAAATCGCCTTGACGACCTGTTCAGTCACGGAGTTTTTTCCGTTCTCAAGCTGACTGACAGAGTTCTTTTTCATTCCTATTTTCTCACCGAATTTCTCAAGAGTGAGACCGAGAGCTTTTCGGACTTCTCTGATTCGTTCGCCTTGCGTCATACTGAATCACCTCCTCTGTTTTCTAAAGCATAACACCCAACGAGACAAAAATCAATAAAAAAGTTCTTTGAAAGAACAAAAAAGTGTTGACAATGTTCTTTGAGGGAATTATACTGTTCTTACAAAGAACAACAGGGAGGTGAGACGAGTGAATATTTTCGCAGAGGTAACAATCGACGAGACAGGAATAATCAAACAGATAGACGCAGTCAAAGAGGCAGCAGACAGATTTGAGGACGAGGCGTTGAAATTGCGGGGAATGTTAGCACAAGCAAAAGCCACTGCAAAGATTAAAAAAGAAAAGGCAGAGGAGAAATAAACCCCTCTGCACGATTCAAGATTTCTTTGCAGCCATTAAAGCAGCACGGACAATCAACTCTCCGGTCGGAGAATTGAGAATTTTCCGAAATTCCTCAATCTCTGCATCGGAATGACCTACATCCTGCAAAGAACGAATGAGTTGAGACTTGAAAAGTTCAAAATCCATGACGTTGTCACCTCCTGTCGTTTGAGAATGGTCGCACATTTATTATATGGCAGGAGATGCAGCAGGGCAAGGAAGAACAGGAGGAACAGGAATGAGCAATGCAGAGACATTGAACCAGTACATAAAAGAATTATTTGATTATTGGGATGGAAAAAACGATGATTTTGAACCTATTCCGATACCGAAAGAAGTCGACGACGAAATGCAGAGAGATTCATTTTATTAAAGCCGAAACGGGGCAGCAGTCGCCCCGTCAGCGTCCGGATGGCGACCGACGCTCTGACGATGGCAAGCCGAGAGACAGCGTCAGCGATACCGTGGGAAACATGGCAGCGGGTGGACTTGCTAAAAGGTTCACGGTTGGTCAACAGGTTTTCAATGATTTTTTAAGGTGAAAAGTCATAACACGGTAGACATAGCCGGAAAGTGGGTGGACGGGATGCAGAGACCGAGAGAACCACCAGTGCAGGAAATCACATAGAACACTATCAACAGAGGAGGTGTTGAATCATGACGAGAAACGAAAAAAAGACAGCAATCGAGAACATGGCAGAAAGATTCATGAGTATTTCTGACCTTGAGGGAAAATCAATGGCAATCATGGTCATGTCTGCATACGCAGAGGGCAAGGCAGCAGGAAAAGTCGAGGAGCGTCGCAGATGGGAACAGAAAGAGGCGATTGCAACGACCGCCTAACCGGACACGAAAACAACAGGCAAGAGCCTTTTTAATAGATTGGAGGTGCAGCAGGTGAGTGAACAGAACATCAAGAAATTTTATGAGACATTAGCGAGAATCATTTCTGAACGTGAGCAGGTGAAAATCACCGTGAGCGTCTCAAAGAAAGAAAAAGCAGCATAAAGACAAAAAAACGGATGACCGCTGCGAACGGTCATCCGTGTGTCAATCGGTGTCGATTGATATGTTTCAAACTAAGAATATTATATCAAATCTGACACGAAAAAGCAACTCAAAAACGACCGGAAAGGTCGGGAAAACAAAGGTTTTCGGAGGTTTTGTCGTCCTTGTAATAGATACTAACAAGTCTGCGAAAACATAACAGGAGGATTGTGTCAGATGGCAAGAAAAAGAGGGATGCAGTTTATCCCGTATGACTATGAGGCAGCATATAACAAAGCGATGGAGGACATGCATGAATGGTTCATTGAGA
>ERZ780149.1592-NODE-1592-length-23872-cov-5.422849_pt1 | contig 23872 bp, 17 predicted proteins | sample MGYA00511367_ERZ780149 | MGnify/ENA primary metagenome ERZ780149 (study PRJEB29588, sample SAMEA2153852) | human gut metagenome | biome: human gut; feature: human-associated habitat; material: faeces | place: Denmark | collected 2008/2010 ... | reverse complement strand
ATGGCCGCCCCTACGATTCTATTTTACTGCCGTCAAAACCGTAGCACGCGGAACGGATAAATCCGTTCCCTACAAGGGTGCGGCGCGAAATTCAGCGGTGCACTAACGTTACGCGAGGCAGCTATGGTTTCCACCATTGTTCCGAACCGGGCGACCGCGAAATTCAGCGGTGCACTAACGTTACGCAAGGCAGCTATGGTTTCCACCATTGTTCCGAACCGGGCGACCGCAAAACTCAGCACCGCACTTATGTATGGCGGCAGTTTTACGGTTTCCTCCGTAACTTCGACACCGGGCTACCAGAGATATGCGTATCCGTAGGTGCGGTAATGCGCCTCTAAAAAGCGTCGCAGTCGTCGAAGTCAAGGAGAGTGGGATCGACGGGCGTTTCGCGCAGGACGCTGGTCATGTACTGGTTGACCTGGCGGCGCATATCACGGCGCGAGATCGTGCGCGGATCCATGAGATCCTGCTGCACCCAGATGAAATTGATGTTTCGCTCGCGCGCCTGCTCGTCGAAAATGCCCTGAAGTCCGTCCATGCCCTTGCAGGAGATCTGGTCGTACATGATGATGGTATCGACGTTATACTCCTCGGCGACGCGCCACATCTCGTCAACTGCGTTGCGATAGCCGCCCTTGGTGTGCTTGCGCATGGTCGCGCGCTGATAGGTCAGTGCAACGCCCTCGAGCATCGTTTCGGGCGTGGAGGTGTCGATAATGACCTGCGAAATATGCGTTTCCATGTCCATGACGGAAACTATGCCCCAGCACTGCTCGAGCCAGTTGGAGAAGTTCGTGTAGTAGTTTGCCGGGCACGACCAGACGAGCGCCTTGTGGCGCATTTCGGCCGAGCACGGCAGGCGCTTTTCGTAAGCGTCGGTCATGAGCTTGTGTACTCTTTTATCGGCCTTGTTGAAGCGCTGATCCATGCCGCCGTGCAGATGATAGGTGTACATGCGGTACAGCCACGGCGTTGGGCCGGTCACCTGCGGATGATCGGTGCGGTTTATCTCCCACAGATCGAGGTGGAAGCGCGTCACCTCGTTGTAGCTCTCAAGCGCCTTGGCAAAGGCGTCCCAGTCAAACTTCTCGCCGGTGTGATCCTCAATGAACTTTATGCAGCCGCGCAGCTCCTCGACGGCGTACTTCTGCGCGTCAACATCGTCGTTATAGCGCAGCGGAACGCCGAGGCAGTAGGTCGGCAGCTTGAAATAGCGATCCTGGAACGACGTGGTCATGATGCTGCCGTCGCAGGGCATGTTGCAGGCGATGAAGCACTTGCCGAAGATCGGGAAATCGCCCTCGGCGGCAACGCCGGCCTCGGCAGACGGCAGAGGGCACACGTCGGCAGGCACGCCGAAATTCTCTATCGCGTCGAGATACACCGGCGGAAGCTGCTGATTTATCATCGAGGACAGGAAAATGGGTATGGTCTGAACGGGAATGCCGATTAGGTTCGGGAAGCCTGCCATAAGCTCGGTCGGAACAAGCTCGTCAAAGCACACTATGCGGTCGGCAAGCGATTTTTTGCCGCCGATGTTCTGGTCGGCGTTGAAGGAGTCGGCAATGATGTCGATGGTGTGCTTTATTATGATGTCATACAGCGCGTGGCCTGCGCGAAGCTGCACGCCTCGCATACCCTCGAGCTGGCGGTCGATAAACTGCGGCAGCGTAAGATAGGTCAGCATCCAGCGATAGCGGAAAATGCCCTTGACGACCTGAAGCGGCGACTGGAGGACAAATTTTATCATGTCCTTCCACATGACGCACCACCAGCCGTAGTCAACGAGCGTGTCCTTGATGCCGCGCCACTCGCGCCAGCGGCGAACGCCGGTTTTATCTATGTAGCTAAGTCCAAGCTTTCTCGGTTTTCCTGCCATGTCAGCGCCCTCCCTTTTCCTTGTGGATCTGCTTTATCTCGAGGCTCTCGACAAACGCCTGAACGCGCGTGCGCAGCTGGCCGGACGCGTTGCCGGTGTATTCCCTGTCAACGCAGACGGTCGGATAATTATACAGCTCGGTCATGACGTGCGAGGCAAGCGCGCGCTCATAGCCCCAGAATTCGCAGAACTTCATCTGCTCGTAGATAATGCCCTGAGCATTGTATTCCTTGGCGAGCTTATCGACAAAATCGTATCTGCCGTGGACCTTATCCTGCGACATATAGCGCGGACACTGGCTCGTTTCCTGATAAAAGCGGCAGATCTGGTCGAGCGCAGGCTCGGAGTCGCTGAGAACGATCTCCTGTCTGCCGGGGAAGGAGCCGAAGCAGAAGCGGTCGGCAACGATGAGCGCGCCGGACTGCTCGACGGTGCGCGTGAAGTCGAGATCGTCGATCTCGCTTCCGACAACTACGACGCGTGCGCGATGCGCAGGCTTCGCGTCGGAAACGCGAGTTTTGACCTCCTCGAGCGTTTCGCGCAGCTTGTCGATTATAAGCGCCTTCGGGCAGCAGTAGGAAACAAGGCACAGAACGTGGAACTCATAGCCCGTTATGGGCGGATTTGCGAGCTTGCGCATATCGCCGATCTCGGTTATGATGCGGCAGACCTCATTGTGCTCGGCAACGGCCTTGCGTATGGAAGCATCGGAAATGTCCGTGCCGTATCTCTCGTGCAGCGGCTCAAGAACTTTTTTCGTGATCTGGTTTTTGTAATGCTCGAGTCCGTGGGGCGTGACCTTGAACGGCACGTCGATGAAGGAAACGAAAAATTTTTCGTTCTTCACCAGCTGCAAGACCTCAAAATGCTCAAGCGTGCGGTTCATCTCGGTGCATGTCTCGCCGCCGGCAAGCGCCGACAGGAAGTTATAGCCGCCCTCGATGCCGCGCTCGACAAGCGCCTTGGCGTAGCCGCACAGATAGTTTGTCATGTAGTAGGTCGATATCTCCAGCGAGCCTGTGCGCGGCGCTCTCATTCGGACGGAAAAGCAGTTGTCAAGGTTGAGCAAAACCTCGGGCATGTGATAGCAGGTGTAGCCCACCGCATGCTTTCCCTCCGACACCGCCTGCATGACGAGCTCGTTTGCCGCCTCGTCGAGCAGATGCTCGAAGTAGATAAGGTGCTTTAAGTCTTTCATTTTTCCTCCCAATTATTAAAAAATCATTAGTTCGTCCAAGATTTATCATTACAATTAGTATATTATGTATAAAGCTCTGTGTCAACAAAAACCTATTGAGTATATGGCGTTTGACAGAGGCATGACTATGGTTTATGATATATTTATTAAAAGAAACATCGGAGGGACAAGCTATGAGCAAAAAGGAGCTTGCCGCGCAGTATCACGCCTCGGGCTGCAACTGCGCGATGGCCGTCGGCTGCGCGTTCTGCGACAAGGCCGGCGTGAGCGAGGACGAGATGAAGGCGCTCACTCGCCGCTACGGCGGCGGCGCACACAAATACTGCGGCGCGCTTTTGGGCGCTGTTGCCGCGATGAACATGGCAAGCGGTCAGCTCAACGAGGACGATCCCGCTGTGCTCGATGGGAAAGCATCGGACAAGGCCGCCGAGCTTCTGCGCAGATTCGAGGCGAAAAACGGCTCGGTGTTCTGCCGCGAGCTCAAGGGGCGCGACACCGGCGTTGTGCTCCGTCCGTGCCGCGGCTGCGTCGAGGATGCGGCCGAGCTTGCCGAAGAGATATTCGAGGGAAAATAAATGTACCGTATCTTTATCGTCGAGGACGACCCCGGCATAGCCGAGGGCATAAAGCGGCAGGCCGAGGCCTGGGGACTTGAGGTGCGCTGTGCGGACGATCTGCGCAATGTTATGGGCGAGTTTGCCGCCTTTTCGCCGCACCTTGTGCTGCTGGACATAACCCTGCCGTTTTTCAACGGCTATCACTGGTGCAGCGCGATCCGCGCGGTGTCGAAGGTGCCGATAATATTCATATCCTCGGCGGCCGACAGCATGAACATCGTTATGGCAATGAGTATGGGTGCGGATGATTTCATCGCAAAGCCCTTTGACGGCAGCGTGCTCATGGCCAAGATACAGGCGCTTTTGCGCCGCAGCTATGATTTTGCGCCGGGCATGCCGATTATCGAGCACCGCGGCGCGATACTCAATACAGACGATAACTCGCTTTCCTACAACGGAAAAAGCATTGCACTGACCAAAAACGAATACCGCATCCTGCTGTGCCTTATGCAGAGCCGCGGCAAGGTCGTCAGCCGCGAAAAGCTCATGGAAAAGCTGTGGGAGACCGACAGCTTCGTGGACGAGAACACCCTGACCGTCAACGTCGGCAGACTGCGCAAAAAGCTCGACGCCGCCGGGCTTGAGGGCTTTATCGCGACGAAATTCGGCGTAGGCTACATCGTGGAGTGATAAAATGAAGCTTTTTGGCGAATATTTAAAAGAGCATGCGCGGCTTATCGCGGCGTCGGTGCTTGCAGCGGCGATATTCCTTGCAAGCTTTGCGCTTTACGGGCTGCCGCTGCTGGCGGTGGCGTATCCTGCGCTGCTGTGCCTTGTGCTGGCGGCCGTATTCGTCATACGCGACTATGCGCAGGCAAAACGCCGTCACGCCGAGTTCATGGCGCTCACGGAGATAACCGCCGCAGAGGAGAAGATGCTGCCTCCGGCAAGGAGCATAGACGATGCCGACTATCGCCGGATTATCGCGCTTCTGGCCGAAAGCCGCGAAAAAATAAGCCGCAGCGCTCACCGCCGCTGGAGCGACACGCTCGATTACTACACCGTGTGGGTGCATCAGATAAAAACGCCGATCGCATCCATGCGCCTGACGCTTGAAGGCTCCGACTCGCCGGAGTCGCGCAAGCTGTCGGCCGAGCTTGGGCGCATCGAGCGGTATGTCGAGATGGCGCTTGTGTACCTGCGCCTCGATTCCGAAAGCAGCGACTATGTCATCCGCGAGTTTGAGCTTGACCCGTTCATTCGCCGCTCGGTGAAGAAATTTGCCGGCGAGTTCATCTCAAAGCGGCTGAGCCTTGAGCTTGAGCCGTCGGGCGCGAGCGTCGTCAGCGACGAGAAGTGGCTGGCCTTCGTCGTCGAGCAGGTGCTTTCAAATTCGCTTAAATACACGCGCGAGGGCAGCGTGAGGATATATCTTGCCGAGCCGAAAACACTGTGCATACGCGACACGGGCATAGGCATCGCGCCCGAGGATCTGCCCCGCATTTTCGATAAGGGCTACACGGGGCTTAACGGCCGCGCCGACCTGCGCGCGAGCGGACTCGGGCTGTATCTTTGCCGCCGTGTCTGCCGCAAGCTCGGGCACGAGATATCCGCCGTTTCCGCCCCCGGCAAGGGCACGGAGATAAGGATAGACCTCAGCAGCTATGACCTCGACCCGGAGTAAAGCGGCCTTTGGCCGCAGTGAAGAGTGAATAATGAATGATGAATAATTATGGTGTACCGATTCGGTTTTTGCGGTATCCCGACCTGTGGGTACCGGCAAGGCCATTGCAAACGGGCGAGCAATGCTCGCCCCTACTATGTGGGATGCCGCAAAATTTGGCACCGCACTTATGCGGCGCGAGAGTTCTTCGGTTTCGTCGGCAGTTTCCGGTCGGGAAGCCGCAATAAATGTATAGGAGAAGCGCCAAAGCGCTACGAAAAAACGGAACGGATAAATCCGTTCCCTACATGGTGCAGATGAAATTTGCACTAATATAGCACAATCTCCCGGAGCGCGGGACAGCATGGTTTCCACCATTGTTCCGAACCGGGTTCACGCAATAAACGTATAAGGAGTGCGCCAAGGCGCTACTAAAAAACGGAACGGACAAACCCGTTCCCTACATGGTGCAGATGAAATTTGCACTAATATAGCACAATCTCCCGGAGCGCGGGACAGCATGGTTTCCACCATTGTTCCGAACCGGGTTCACGCAATAAACGTATAAGGAGTGCGCCAAAGCGCTACTAAAAGACGGAACGGATAAATCCGTTCCCTACATGGTGCAGATGAAATTTGCACTAATATAGCACAATCTCCCGGAGTGCGGAACAGCATGGATTCCACCATTGTTCCGAACCGGGTTCACGCAATAAACGTATAAGGAGTGCGCCAAGGCGCTACTAAAAAACGGAACGGACAAACCCGTTCCCTACATGGTGCAGATGAAATTTGCACTAATATAGCACAATCTCCCGGAGTGCGGAACAGCATGGTTTCCACCATTGTTCCGAACCGGGTCCACGCAATAAACGTATAAGGAGTGCGCCAAGGCGCTACTAAAAATATGGGAGTTTTGATAGACGGAAAAAAGCTCGCGGAGAAGCTCTGCGAGGAGGTGAAAAGCGAGGCGGCGGCGATGAGCCGCAGGCCCTGCCTTGCGGCGGTGCTGGTAGGAGACGACCCGGCATCGCAGATATATGTGCGCAATAAGGAGCGCGACTGCCTCAAGTGCGGCATAGACAGCCGCCGATATGACCTCGCGGCCACAACGTCGGAGGCGGAGCTTCTGCGGCTTATCGCGGCGCTCAACGCCGACGACGGCGTTGACGGAATTCTCGTGCAGCTTCCGCTGCCGGAGCAGATATCCGAGCGTGCGGTGATAAACGCGATCGCGCCGGAAAAGGACGTGGACGCCTTCCACCCGATAAACGTCGGCCGCATGGTCACGGGCGAGGGAACGCTTATGCCGTGCACCCCGGCCGGAATAATGGACATGCTGCACGAATACGGCATCTCGCCCGACGGCAAACACTGCGTCATAGTCGGACGCAGCAACATCGTCGGCCGCCCGATGGGGCTTATGCTGCTCAACGCCGACGCAACCGTGACATATTGCCACCGGCACACTCGGGATCTTGCGTCGTTTACGCGGCAGGCGGATATTCTCATCGTCGCGGCAGGCTCGCCGAGGCTTATTCGCGGCGATATGGTAAAAGACGGCGCAACCGTTATCGACGTCGCCATGAACCGTGACCCCGAGACCGGCAAATTCTTCGGCGACGTGTGCTTTGACGAGGTAGAGCCTAAGGCTGCGTTCATAACGCCCGTACCGGGCGGCGTCGGCCCGATGACGCGCGCGAGACTGATGAAAAACATCCTTGCCGCAGCAAAGTGCAGGGCAGAAAAATGAACGATAAGCGGCTGTACGGCATTGACCTGTTCAAGGCACTGGCGATGTTCCTCGTCGTCGTTCTGCATGTCAACACGCTCGGCACAGCATTCGACAGCAGCGCTCCCGGCTCTGCACAGTGGTGGCTGACCGACGGCATGATGACCGCGGCTTACTGCTGCGTTGACTGCTTTGCTCTGGCGACGGGCTTTCTCATGGCCGAGCGCGCATTCAGACCCGGCCGCATCGTATCGCTCTGGCTTCAGGTCGCGTTCTATGCCGTGGTAACGACTGTTGTGTGGTGCTTTGCCGTTCCCGGTGCGGTTGGGATCAAAGATATCGTATCGGCGTTTTTCCCTGTGCTCACGTCAAAATACTGGTACTTCTCGGCGTATTTCGTGCTGTTTTTCTTCATGCCGTTTATAAACGCAATGCTGCATGCGCTCAACAAGCGCTCAAGAGGCGCTCTGCTTGCCGCAGTGTTTGTTTTTCTGTCGCTGCTGCCGACCTTCAGGCCGCTGGACGTTATCCCGCTCTCGGCAGGATACTGCTTTTTCTGGCTGGCAGCACTGTACATCATCGGCGCATGCATAAAGCTCGACAGGTTGTATGAGCGCGCGAGCGGAAAAACATTCGTGCTTTTATATTTTGCCTCGATCGCCGTGATGCTGCTGTGGCAGCTCGTGTTCGGTGCGGAAAGCGAGACGCTTATAAGCTATGTTTCGCCGACGGTGCTGCTGTGCTCGGTCGCGCTGCTGTGCGCGTTTTGCCGCCTTCAGGTCGGCGAAAGCTTCAAGGGCGCGGCAAAGTTTTTAAGCTCGACCTCGTTCGGCGTGTATCTCATCCACATAAGCCCGTTTATCTTGGCAAACTACATAGCGGACAGTTTTGCATTTATCGCCGGTCTCAACGCGGCGCTCGTCATTCCGTGCGAGCTTGGCTGCGCGGCGGCAATATACATCGCAGGTACGCTCATAGAGTATCTGCGGCAGAAGCTTTTTGCCCTGTGCGGCATTGACCGCCTTGCAGATATCGTCAGTCGGCGGCTTGACCGGGTCGCTGCAAGGCAATAAAAAGAGCAGGCCGGCAAGCGGCCTGCATAAACAGGGTTGTGGGATAAAGATATGAGCCGCGGCCTTGCTTTGCAAGACCTATTGGATAAGCTGTGCTTAGATAATACATCGCCGGTGCGGCCTTGTAAAGAGCGAAAAAGCACTGCTTTTGTCGAATGGAAAAATTTTTGCAAATAATTCTTTCCCTATCGGGAATACTGAGTGGGAAAGGAGTGTTTGCAAGTGATAATCGACCGCATCGCACTTATTCTGACCATAATCGGCGGCATCAACTGGGGCAGCATCGGCCTGTTCAAATTCGATATCGTCGCATGGATCTGCGGCGGACAGACGGCGACAGTCAGCCGAGTGATATACACGCTTGTCGGCCTCGCCGCGCTTTGGTGCATTTCCCTGCTTTTCCGCAGCGACGCGCTTCCCGATGAGGCATAAATCCTATCAAAAAACACCTTGCGCATGACGCAAGGTGTTTTTGCTTTTATGCAGATTATGCGGCTTCGGCAGGCTCGGTCGGCTCAACGGGGTCAACGGGGTCTGTCGGCTCGACCGGCTCCGTGGGTTCCGGTTCTACAGGCTCGACCGGTTCAACAGGATCAACGGGCTTCTCGGCCTGATCCAGTGCTCGGTAAAGGAACGTTGCGACCTGGGCGCGGCTTACGACGCTGTTTGGCGAGAACGTATACTCGCCCGTTCCGGTGGTCACGCCGTTTTCGTATGCCCACAGCACCGAGCGATAGCAGAATGTTCCGGCATAGATATCGGCAAAGGGATTTTCGATGCCCGGCTCGGCCTGTCCGAGATAGCGCCACAGAAGAGTAACAAATTGCGCGCGCGTGACCTTGCCGTAGGGGTCAAAATACCCTGCGGAGACGCCCTTCGTTATGCCCTGCTCGACCGCCCACTGCACAGCCTTGGCACAATAGCTGCCGTCGGAAACATCGTAAAATGTGCAGGTTCCGCTCTTCGGCGCCGGGCGGCCTGCCGCGCGCCAGATAAAGGTCACGACCTGCGCACGGGTACACTGCTCATCGGGCAGGAATTTTGCGGCGCTCGTGCCGTTGGATATGCCCTCGTCGATGACCCACTGTATGCCCTCGGCATAGTCGGCATGCCTGCCGTCGGGGTAGACATCCGTCGCCGCGACTTTGAAGGAATAGCGCTTTTGCATATAGTTGTAGTTTTCGTCAACCGCCTCGATGAACAGCTCATAGCTGCCGGGACCGAGCACGGAGAAATTGAGCTTGCCGTTAAGTGCATAAAGATCGGCAGTTTTGCTCTTGGGGGATGTCTGCACGCAGGAGAAATAGTCGCCGTCCAGATTGCGGATATCGGCATACAGCCAGGTTATTGTGCTGCCGGAGCGGACAGTGCCGCTTATACTGAAATCCTTGCCGCTGAGCGTGCCGCTCGGAACGACGGCATCGGATACCGATATCGTGCCCGATGGCGAGCCTATCGTGCCGTACTGAGGCGTAGCGTAGCCCAGAACGGAGTCGTCGCGCGGTCTTTCTCGGCGCTCGACCATGTCGTTTATGCTGTTGCCCTCGATGGTGTATATCGTCGTTTCGCTTGCGCGCTCGACAATTGCTACATGCTCGGCAAGGCCGTCGCGCTTACCGTTATCTTCAAGCGCGTCGATAAACAGCAGGTCGCCTGCCTGCGGAGTGTACTCCTTCGTGCGCCACAGGCCGCGCTCCTTGAACCATTTCACGCCGCCGAAGCAGCCGGAAAAGTTCGGTATAACGCTCTCGGGTACGCCCGAATAGCGCGCGCACCAGCTTACGAACATTGCGCACCACGGCTGTCCGGGCAGACCGTACCACGAGCCGTACTTTGTGCCGTTCTGGAATTTTTCACGGTAGCCGAGCTGCGACTCGGCAACGCTCATGAAGCTTTCGCGCCGGCTGCGCCCGGAGTCGGCAAGCGCCGCCGGGGCAAGTCCGAGCAGCATCACCGCCGCAAGGACAAGGCTCATCACTCTCTTTCTCATATCTTCTCTCCCTGTTTCTAAAAAACCGCCGATCGGCATCGGCGGTTTTCATTTTTACTTCTCCAGATTGTTTGTGCGATAAAGGAAGGTCACGACCTGCGCACGGGTAGCCGTAGTGCCGGGTGCAAAGGTGGTGGCCGTAGTGCCGGAGGTCACGCCGTTTTCATATGCCCAGAGTATCGCCGGGGCAAAAACGCTGCTTGAGGAAACGTCGGTAAACGGATTGAAGGTGCCGTAAACCGGCCGGTCGAGATAGCGCCAGAGGAAGGTCACAAACTGCGCGCGCGTGACGGTGGCATCGGGCGCAAAATGAGTGTCGTCAACGCCTGTCGTTATGCCGCGCTCTGCAGCCCATGTGACGGCCTTCGTGTAATATGCGTTATCCATGACGTCGGCAAAGCCGCTCTCGGAGTTCGTCGGCTCGGGCTGACCGGCAAGACGCCAGAGGAAGGTGACTACCTGGCCGCGCGTACACTGTCCGTCGGGCAGGAAGCTCGTTGCCGTGTAGCCGCTCGTGATATTGTTTTCCGCCGCCCAGATGATGGCGTCGGTGTAGTAAACGTGTTTGCCCTGCGCGTCAATGTCGGTGAACGGGTTTTTTATGCCGCAGACCGAGCACACGCCGTTTACAAAGCTGTGGCCGAGCTGGCGCACATAGCTTGATTCAAACTTTTCGGTGCAGCTTTTGCACTCGTATATCGTGTAGCCGCGCTCGGAGCAGGTCGGCGCAACGACGGTGGTCTTATAATCGTGGACATGGTTATCGTAGCTTTCCCAAACAAGGGAGCCGCCGTAGCTTTCGCCCTTGTGCTCGCCCCACTTCGTGCCGTTTGCCGGGTAGACGAGACTGGTCGAAACGCCCCGGAATGCGTTCGGCGCAACATAGCCGTATTCGCCGGAGATGTTTATGTAGTCGATCTGCGCGGCCGAGGGGAATGCGTTGTCGTCAAGGATAAGACTGCGGCAGTCGATGGACACGGACTTGAGGCCCTTGCAGCCGGAGAACGCGTTTTTTGCTATGCGCAGGCTGTCGGCGCGGCTGTATATGCCGACCTCGCGCAGGGCGGTGCAGCCGTAAAATGCGTTCGTTTCGATCGTCGTGCCGCTGCCGCCGTAGCTGGAGTCGTCCTTAACGAAGAACGCCTCGAGCGCCGTGCAGCCGGAAAACAGCGAGCCGGACACGGACGAAATGCCGGAGGGCAGCTCGGCATAGCTGAGCTTTTTGCAGCCGGAGAATGCGCCCTCGCCGATGTTCGAAACACTTTTGGGAACGGATATGCTCTTTATCGCCGTGCCTGCAAAGGCATAGCTTCCGACGCTTGTGCAGCCGGAGGGGATACCTATGGTCGAAAGAGCGGAGCAGCCGCGGAAGCAATCGTTGCCGATGATCCTGACGCCCTCGATGCCCTCGATATCGCTCAGCGCGGTGCAGCCGTAGAACGCACCGTCTCCAAGGCGCTTAAGCTCGGCGTTTATCTCAATGGAGCTAAGGTTTTTGAGGTTTGCAAAGGCATAGTTGCCGACGGTTTTAACGCCCGAGCCGATGATAACGGACTTTATAGACGCGGCATAGTCATGCCAGGGCGACTCAAGGCCGTCGGCCGAGTGATAATCGCTCATCTCGCCGCTGCCGCTGATGTGCAGAACTCCGGTGTCCTCGTTGAGGCTCCATTTGAGGTTGCTGCCGCATTCGCCGCGGATGGTCGTATCCTTCCACTGAGCATAGAGCGTGATATCCTTCAAAACGGGAGTGCTCGTTGTGACCTTGTTGCCGCCCTCGGGAGCGTCATACCAGCCGAGGAAGCGGAAGCCGTCCATGGTCGGCGTGGGCAGGAAGCTTATCTTGCCGTCTATCGTCGCATAGACATACAGCGTATCGCACTCGCCGCCGCAGGGGTCGAGCATTATGCACGGAACGCGCTGCCACTGAGCGTAGATGGTGGTGTCCTTTGTGAATTTATACGAGCTTGTGATCTTCGTTCCGCCGGAGGCGGCGTCAAACCAGCCGGTGAAGGCGTAGCCGTTGCGCGTGGGCGTCGGCAGCGATTTCACGGTACCCTCGGCTGTGACATAGGCGTTTGCCTCGGAGCAGGTGCCGCCGTTGGGGTCGAGCTTCACCGTCAAAAGGCCGGGGCCGCCGCCGGATTTGTTGGTTATGTACCATATCTGCGTGATGTTCGCAATGACGTTATCCTGCGAGCCGCGGTTTGTCGCATTCCAGCTCTGCGAAAGCTTGATGCGCTTTGCGGCCGTGCCGGGGTCGGCGCAGTAGAAGGTATCCGTATCGGCGTCGTAATCGGTCAGCAGCACCGCGTGGGGGATATTGCCGTCATAGATCTCAATGCCCTCGGGGTGCTTGTCCAGCAGGGCAAGCAGCGCGGATCTTTTCTCCGCAGCGCTCATGTCGGAGTAGCTTTTTACGTCAACGGACATGCCCTTATAGGAGTAGCTGTATCTCATGCCCGTGCCGTTTATCCACGCGACCGAGCCGAGCGTTGACTCTGTTATCGTTTCCCAGTCGGCGTTTCCGTCGATTATGGCGCGGCGGCGCAGCATCATGACCGCCGAGGTCAGTGTACATTTTCCGCTGCCGCTCTGCATGAGGAAAACGTTGTCGTCGTTTATGGTTTCGGCCAGCGCGCTTGCCGGTATCATCGTCAGCACCAGCGCAAGCACCAGCAGCATGCTAAGTATACGTTTTTTCATTCTTTCCTCCCGTGAATTTGCTGAGAATATTTTATAATTATATCTCACGGGAGCGGTTCAATCAAGGAATTTCAGAGATTGTTTACATTACAGCCGCCTACGCTTGGCATATTACAGCGCCGCTGCATCAAATCAGCAACGGCGCAAGTGTCAATATGCCCAAATTATCCTCGAAAATTTCGTCAAATTGCCCGATCGGCAGGGGATTGACTCCTCGCCCGGCCTCGATCGTGTAGCCGGGGCGGTCGAAATTTTGGATAAACCAGTCCTTATACCCGGCAAAGCCCGAGGCAAAAGGCGTTTCCTCGGCGGCATAGCCCGAAACGGCGGAAAATGTTTCGGCTATCTCGCGTGAGCGCGGCGGCAGAAGGTCGAGATAGCGCCAGTAGATCACCTCGCCCTGGGTGTGGTAGGCCAGCGTCAGCTGCGGCGAGAGCGCGAGCGTGAAATCATACATCGCGCGGCTCTCCGGCGCGGACAGCGGAGACGAGCCGACATAGTCGGCAGGAGCCGGGCCGACAACGCCGAGAGCAAATTTGTTCTCCCGCGCCTGCTCCCACCCGGCAGGATATTGCAGATTTAGATCCGTGCCGCGGATATTCGCCTTCCAGCCCGACGGGAACGGAATGTTGGGGTAGCTTTGCGCGATGCGCTTAGCGCCGTTGTAAAATTCGCCGCCCGTAAGCTCGCCTGTGACGAGGTCAACGCCGTCCGGGTCAACACAGGGGGCTATGTAGATTGCCGCGCTTTGGTAAATTTCTTTCGCGCTGCGCCCGAAAATTTTTCCGCCTTCGGCATATGCACGCGCTAATTTTTCGGCAAATGAAAGCAGCAGCGGAACGGTTATCCACTCGTTTGCGTGGTGCGCGGCGTTGTAGAAAACGCTTTTCTCGCCCTCGCCGATCGAAAGATACCACAGCGGCCGGCCCATGACCGACTTCCCGATCTGCCCGGTTTTCACAAACGGATACCGCGCCGCGATGCCGCGCACGCAATAGGAAACGAGCGCGGATGTAAAACTGATATTTGTGGGCACAATATCAAACGGGAGCGGAATGACGACCGAGCTTCCGACGGCGAGCTTTTCCGGAGCGATGCCGGGATTTGCCGTCAAGATCGCCGACAGAGGCACATTGTAAAGCTGCGAGAGCGCAAACAGCGTATCGCCCCGATGGATGCGGTGCGAAGCAAAGCCCGTGTAATACGGCATGAGCGCGCGATGCGTCGCAGGGCCTGCAACGCCGTCGGCGGCAAGACCGTTATCGGACTGAAAGGTGCGCAGCGCGGCTTTTGTTGCGCTGCCGAAAATGCCGTCCGGCGCAAGCGAGCGAGCGCCTGCACGCCCCAGCGCAAGCTGCAAAAGCTCCACCGACGGCCCGACAGAGCCAAGCTTCAAAACCTTCATATTATAAAACCCCCTTTTTTAATAGCGCTTTTAGGCTGCTACGGATACGCATATCTCTGGTGTCACGGTATCGAGACATTGGTGTAAACCGTATTCGTCTCGCGCTACGTTAGTGCGGCATAGCGTTTTGTTGCCCGGTGTCGAAGTTACCGACAAAACCGTAAAACTGCCGCCACACATTAGTGAAGTGTTAAATTCTGCACCGCACCCCATTGGCTCACCTGTCAAGGGGAGCAGGCAGCTTTGCTGCCGAGGGGTTGAATTAAAACCTATTAACTATCAGCTATTAGCTCTCCACTGCGCCCACCGGTCGCTTGTAGGGAACGGATTTATCCGTTCCGCTCGCTACGGTTTTGCCAGTAGCTTCCGGTCGGGCTGACGCAAAAAATGTATTGGCAGGAGTGTAAAAGCGCCTCTAAAAAGGTAAAAGTTAAAGTGCGGTTCTGAAATATATTTTACGCTCAAGACCACATACTTTATGTGTGGAGGTGAGATATGACGATCAAAAAAATCATGGCGGCGGCGCTGTCGGCGGTGCTGTGCGTCGTGCTGAGCGCGGCGGCGTTTGCCGAATCGCTCGTGCCGGGCGGCGCCGTCGGCATACGCATGACGACCGACGGCGTTGTTGTGGCAGGCGTTTCGGAGGTTCAAACGCCAAACGGCAAGCGCTCTCCGGCAGCGGAGGCGGGGCTAAAAAAGGGCGACGTCATAACGCGGCTTGGCGGAGCCGACATCGGCACGGCGCAGGACTTCAAAACGGCGCTCGCGCAGCTTGACGGCAGCAAAACGACCGTGACGATCGAGCGCGGCGGCAAGGCAAAGCAGCTGAACATCACGCCGGCGCAGGACGCCGACGGCGCGTGGAAGCTCGGGCTTTGGCTGCGCGACGGCGTGAGCGGCGTCGGCACGCTGACGTTTTACGACCCCGAGACCGGCGTTTACGGCGCGCTCGGCCACAGCATCAGCGACGAGGCTACCGGCGAAGCGCTGCCGCTCGGCGACGGCGGCATCTACAAGGCGCAGATAGTCGGCATCGTGCCCGGCGAGGTCGGCGCGCCGGGGCAGCTTGACGGCAAAACCGACTGCACGAAATTCCTCGGCGATATCCGTATAAACTGCGGCTGCGGCATCTTCGGCAAGGCCGATTTTGACGGTCCGACGCTCGAGACCGGCGAGTTTGAGACCGGCAAGGCGACGATAAGATGCACGCTCAGCGGCGAGGAAACGAGGGAGTACGGCATCGAGATCAAGAAGGTGTATTCCTCGGCGGAGGGCACGACCGTCATGCTGACGGTGACAGATCCCGAGCTTCTGGCGCAGACCGGCGGCATTGTTCAGGGCATGTCGGGAAGCCCCATCATCCAGAACGGAAAGCTCGTCGGCGCGGTGACGCACGTTTTCGTAAACGACCCGACCTCGGGCTACGGCGTCAGCATCCGGGACATGCTGAAAACGGCGGAATCGGCGGCGTAAGCGGCAGCAAAAAACCGGGAGTGCGGAAAAATCCGCACTCCCGGCGATCATACTTATTTATTCATTGTTTTGCCCGGTACGCAGAGCGTAAACAGCAAAAACGCCGCGCTCACGCCGACTGCGAGGTAATACGGAAGCTTCACCGCTCCCGAGGCGGTTTGCCGCCGATGACAGGCCCATCAGCCCCTCGCGCTTTTCCGGCGCAAAGTAATAGGTCAAAAGCCCGGTTGACAGCGGCATGATTATGCCGACGCCAACGCCGACGAGCGCGCGCCGAAGCGCGAGGCAAGGCGGCCGAAGAACATATTCGTTATCACGATAAACAGTGCCGGCATGCACACAACAAGCTGCACCTCGAGCTGGCTTGCGTCGGAAAAATGCCGGCGTATGACCTCAAGCGCCGGGGCGACCGCCGCACCGGCCATTACCGTTAAAAGCGAAAGCGACAGTATGCTCGCCGCCAGCGGCTTCATCTTGACTTCTCTGTTTCTCAAAAAACTTCCTCCTTTTTTAGAGGCGCATTGACGCAGCTACGAATACAGTTTTTGCAGCAGCCCGGTTCGAGGTTGCGGAGAAAACCGTGGGTGCCTCGCGCAGCGTTAGTGCGGTGCTGAATTTACGGTGCACCCTTGTAGGGAACGGATTTATCCGTTCCGTTTGCCACGGTTTTGCCTGCACTCAAATCTATAGCTGTAGGGAACAGGCTTGCCTGTTCCGCTTGCCGTGGTTTTGCCGGTAGTTCCCGGTCGGGCTGACGCAAAAACCGTATCGGTACGATGTGAATGCGCCTCTGAAAAAATAAAAAGAGCGCAAGTCCAAACCGGACTTACGCTCTTTTTGCTACACAACATCAGTGATTATAGTAGTTTTTTTAAAAAGTCAAACGTTTTTGCGCCTTATGCCATGGCCTCGTTCTGCTCTTTCTTAGCCATAATGAACTCATAAGCGGTGATGCCGCCAACGAGGATAAGGCCGATCGCGTCGGTCTTCCAGCCGGGGATGATGAGTGTCAGACCGCCGACGATAAACAGAACACGGAACAGCCAGTTGAGCTTGCGCTTGACAAAGCCGTTGAGTCCGGCTGCGACGCCGTAAATGCCGAGCATAGCGCTCAGGCAGATGGTCACGATATCGACCCAGCTTTCGACGTCAACGAAGAGCATCGAGGGGCTGTAAGCGAAAACATAGGGAACGATGAACGCGGCAATAGCAAGCTTTGTTGCGTTGATGCCGGTTTTCATCGGGTTTGACTTTGCGATAGCGCTGCCTGCGTAGGCCGCGAGGGCGACGGGAGGTGTGATATCGGCAACGATGCCGAAATAGAACACGAAGAAGTGAGCCGCGACCGTGGGTACGCCGAGCTTCTCGAGGATGGGAGCGCAGGTTGCCGCCATGATGCAGTAGTTTGCGGTGGTGGGAACGCCCATGCCGAGGATGATACAGCAGATCATGGTCAGGAACAGACCGATGATGAGGGTGTTGCCGGACAGGGCGACGATGGCGGTGATGAGCTTGGATGCAAGACCGGTTACGGTGATGCAGCCTGCTATGATACCTGCCATTGCACAGGCAACGGCGACGGTGATGGTACCCTTGCCGCCTGCTTCCAGCGCTTCAAGGAACTTTTCCGGGGTAAGGCGGCTGTCCTTGTTGATAACGCCGACCGCGATAGCCGCGATGATGGACAGTGCGGCTGCCTTCTGCATGGTGTAAACGTTCAGGCTGACGAGAACGACCAGCAGAACGATGGGAATGAGCAGATAGCTCTTGACGGCAAGCTCCTTGCCGGGGACCATTTCGCTGCGCGAAAGGCCCTTGAGTCCGAGCTTCTTTGCTTCAAGGTGGACCGCAATGAAGATGCCTGCAAAGTACAGGAACGCCGGGAGTATCGCCTTGAGCGCGATCTCGCCGTAAGTAACGCCGACATACTCGGCCATCAGGAACGCCGCCGCGCCCATGATGGGGGGCATGATCTGGCCGCCGGTGGATGCCGCCGCTTCAACTGCGCCTGCAAACTCGGGCTTGTAGCCGGTCTTTTTCATCATGGGGATGGTGACGGAGCCGGTGGTGACGGTGTTGCCGACCGAGGAGCCGGAAACCATGCCGCACAGAGCCGAGGATATGACCGCGACCTTTGCCGGACCGCCGGAGGATGCACCGGCTGCCTTGTTTGCAAGGTCGATGAAGAACTTTGCGATGCCGGTGCGCTCAAGGAACGCGCCGAAGACGATAAATACGACAATGAACTTAGCACAGACGTTTATCGGGGTGCCGATAACGCCGCCGGTGCCGTAAAACAGCGTGTAGATCACACGGCCGAGCACACGCTCGAGATCCATGCCCTTGGAGAGCATGCTCCAGAACGTGTACACGAGCAGTGCGCCGGCGACGCACAGGATGGGAATGCCGACGCATCTGCGGCACAGCTCGACAAGGGAGAGAATGCCGATTATGCCGATAACAGTAAGGGTCGGGGTCATCTTCGATGCGCTCGTGAGCACCTTGATGATAGCGTCAAAATTAAACGCGTAATAGAAGAAGCAGGCTGCACCGACGATCATGATGATCCAGTCAAACCACGGGACGTAGTTTTCCCTGACGTGGTGCTTGCTCATGGGGTAGTACAAAAAACCCATGATGGTTACGCAGCCGAGGAAGATCATGAGGCGGACCTCAAGCGAGGCATTGCTCCACAGGGTGGAATAGATGCAGTAGAGCGAGAAAAGAGCCATGATGAACTGGATGACCCTCTTGGGAACTCCGGTCCAGATACGGGTGTTCGACTCGCGGTCGTATTTTTTCATGACCTCGTCAACTTCTGCCGCAGAAACGGTCTCAAACTCGCCGAATGCCGCCGAGCCGTCAACTTTTATCTCGTCCGCCGGAGCTTCGGGAGCCGTCGGATCCTTTTTCTTGAACAGGGACATACGAGAACAATCCTTTCATTCCGATGCTTTGTTGAGCTCAGGGGTCTCTGAACTCAACAAAGCACCGGGAGTCTTTGTTGTAATTACTGCAATGACTACGGCACAAAAAAGTGCCGTAGTCATTAATTATACCGTAATTTTGCGTTAAGATGCCGTTAATTATGCGGCAGTGTTAACGGTGATGTCCTTCTCGGCGAAGTACTTTGCAGCACCGGGATGGTACGGTACGTCGGTGATGGAAGAAGCAAAGTCAAGGCTCAGCTCTGCCTTCTTTGCGTGGCCGATGTCGTTGATGTTATTGAAGATAGCGGAAACAAAGTTGTAGATAGCTGCCTCGGAAACGTCGTTGCGAGCAATGACTACTGCTGCGACAGCAACTGTGGTGACGTCTTCGGGAGTATTGTAGACTTCCTTGGAGATGGTGTACTCCTTGTAGTAGGGGCTGGAAGCGATCAGGCTGTCAACGTGCTCCTTGTCGAGGGAGACGAGGTAGACCTGCTTGCCGGTGCTCAGGTCCTGAACAGCGGGGGTGGGAGCGCCTGCTACGACGAATGCTGCGTCGATCTTGCCGTCCTTGAGGCTGTCGGTGGAGTCACCGAAGTTGAGGTACTCGGGCTTGATGTCGTTTTCGGTCAGGCCGTATGCGCCGAGGAGGTCAAGTGCGTTGAAGTAAACGCCGGAGCCCTTTGCGCCGATGGAAACGGTCTTGCCCTTGAGGTCTGCAACGGTCTTGATGTCGGGATTGAGGGTCACGATCTGGACCTGCTCCATGTAAAGAGCTGCGACTACGGAGAAGTCGGTCACTTTTTCGGTGAAGAGCTTCTCGCCGTTGTAAGCATAGCTCATAACGTCGGACTGTACGAAACCGAGCTGAGCATTGCCGCCTGCAATATCCTCAACGTTTGCCTGCGAGCCGTTGCTGGACAGAGCGGTGACGCTGGTCGAGGTCTTGTCGGAGACCTGCTGTGCCAGAACGGTGCCGAATGCGAAGTAGGTGCCCTGCTCGCCGCCGGTCACGAAGTCGAGGCTGACTTTGCCGTCATCCTTTGCGTCTGTGCCGCCGTTATCTCCGCCGTTCGAGCAAGCGCACAGCGCGAAGACCATAACAACAGCCAGAAGCATAGCTATTATTCTTTTCATTATGTTTTTCCTCCTGTTGAATCTGAATTTTCTGTTTTGAATAATGTCATCTGTAAAAATTCATCACGAATGTATTATACACTCTCCGGAGCGGCATTTCAAGTCCGAAAATGAAATTCAGACTTTGAAAATTTGCAAAAAATTTCGCAAGCTAATGTATTTTTAATTAAATTTTAGCCGTTTTTTCAAGCATTTTTGCAACATCTTCCCCTTGCCGAGGAATTTTAAACTACATGTAGTTGCAAAACCGCAGGATGCGATTCTGCAAGTTTTCTGCTCGTGAATTGCATTTTCGTCATTGTGCCCTATTTTGCGGTGGACTTATTGTTGCTTTTTTACATGGTTTTTGAAGAAAAGACTTGCATAATGCTGATATGCATGTTATATTGTTCTCAGCTCAAAAACATATGTTTTTGACTGAAAGACACATAAAGGCGGTAAAGATATGAACATTGCACTTTTGGGCTGCGGAGTTGTCGGCGGCGGCGTTCTGGAGATCGCGGATAAGCGCGCGGATATGGCGGTCAAATACGTTCTCGTACGCAGGGACAAGCCGGAGCTTGGCGAAAAGGCCGTTAAGGACATAAACATTATATTAAATGATAAAGAGGTCGATACGGTCGTCGAGGTCATGGGCGGTCTGTCGCCGGCGTTTGAATATGTCGCGGCGGCGATGAAGGCCGGAAAAAACGTCGTAACGGCAAACAAGCACCTTGTTGCACATTATTATAAAGAGCTTGTCTCGCTCGCGGCAGAATGCGGCGTTGCGTTCCGCTGCACACCGGCAGTCGGCGGCGGCATTCCGTGGCTGGTCAATCTCGAGCGCGTAAAGCGGCTCGACAGCGTGCAGTCGTTCTGCGGCATCATGAACGGAACGACGAACTTCATCCTCGACGCGATGCACACTGACGGCTCGGACTTTTCCGAGGTTCTCGCCGAGGCGCAGAAGCTCGGCTATGCCGAGGCAGACCCCTCCGCGGACATCGACGGACTGGATATCCAGCGCAAGGCCGTCATATCTGCAAACGTTGCGTTCGATGCCTGCCTCTCGGAAGCGGATGTTCCCGTGTTCGGCATCCGCAGCATTTTATCCTGCGACATTGCCGCGGCCGAGAGCAGATCTCGCATCTGCAAAATGCTCGCCTTCGGCGAAAAGAGCGCATCGGGCGCCGTGAGCTGCTATGTTGAGCCGTGCTTTGTGCCCTCGGGCGAGCTTGAGGCTGCGGTCTCGACAAATCGCAACGTCATTTCCTTCGTCACGGAGCTTACCGGCAAGGAGAGCTTCTACGGTCAGGGCGCCGGGCGCTACCCCACCGCGTACAACGCCGTGGCCGACTGCGCCGACATAATCGGCGGCGTGAAGGAGTTTTACACCTCGCTCGTGCGAGACGTTCCCGTTGACAACAACGCGGCTTCGCACCCCTACTATGTGCGTTTTTCAGGCAGCGACGAATTTTTAAGCTCGATCGAAGCGGAAAAATGCGGCGAGGGCGTCGTAACGATGCCCGTTCCCGTTGCGAAAATGCACGCATGGGCAGCAAAGGCAAAGGAGGCAGATCCCGGAGTGTTCATAGCCGGGCTGATATAATTATAATGTTAAAGGTTGCAAAATTCGGCGGCTCGTCAATGGCGGACGCCGGACAGTTCAGAAAAGTCAGGTCCATCATCGAGGCAGACCCGGCGCGCAAGGTCATCGTCGTTTCCGCGGCCGGCAAGCGCTTCAAGGACGATCACAAGCTTACGGATCTTCTGTACCTGTGCCATGCGCACAAAAAGTACGGCGTCAGCTGCGACCCGGTGTTCGACATGATCGCCGACCGCTATCGCGAGATCTGCGCCGAGCTTGGGCTTTCGGTCGATATCGACTCCGAGCTTTCCGCGCTGCGCGAGGAGATCGAGGCCGGCATATCCAAGGATAAGCTCGTATCGCGCGGCGAATATTTCTCGGCAAAGCTCATGGCCGATTTCCTCGGCTACGACTTCCTCGACGCGGAGCTTTGGCTGCATTTTTCCTTCGACGGCACCATCGACAAGGAGCGCTCCTACGAGGAGCTTGAGCGCCTTGCCACCGGCCGCAGGATAGTCACCCCCGGCTTTTACGGCGCAATGCCCGACGGCAGCATCCGCGTGCTCACGCGCGGCGGCAGCGACGTGACCGGCGCGCTGGCAGCGGCGGCGCTGGACGCCGACGTTTACGAAAACTGGACGGACGTTTCCGGCATACTTATGGCCGATCCGCGCATAGTTGACGATCCCGACACCATCGAGCGCATAACCTACAACGAGCTGCGCGAGCTGAGCTACATGGGCGCGCAGGTGCTGCACGAGGGCGCGGTGTTCCCCGTGCGCGAGAAGAACATTCCGCTGAACATCCGCAACACGAACGAGCCGGATCACCCCGGCACGCTTATCATGGAGCGCTTTGCCGACGAGGAGATCAGCGACCGCTTCATCACCGGCATAGCCGGGCGCAAAAATTTCTCCATCATCACCGTTTCCAAGGCCGGGATGAGCTCTCAGATGGGCTCGCTGCGGCAGATGCTCGAGGTTTTTGAAAAGCACGGCGTGTGCGTTGAGTACACCCCCTCCGGCATCGACAGCGTATCATTCGTCGTTGCCGCAGATAAGGCAAAGGACCGCATCTATTCCATCGTCGGCGAGATCCGCGATGCGCTCAGCCCCGACAACATTCAGATAACCGGCGGAATTTCCGTCGTTGCAGCCGTCGGCCGTCAGATGGCCTTCAAGCCCGGCACATCCGGCCGCATCTTCGCCGCGCTCGGCAAGGCCGGCATCAACATCCGCATGATATCCCAGGGACCGGACGAGCTGAACATCATCGTCGGCGTAAATAACGATGATTTTGAAAGCTGCGTGCGCGTACTATATAATAGCTTTGTAAAATAAGGAGTAAGATCAAAATGAAAAAATACAATGTAGGTATTCTCGGCGCGACCGGCGCCGTCGGACAGGAAATGATGAAAATTCTCGCCGAGCGCAGCTTCCCCGTCGGCGAGCTGAGGCTGCTTGCAAGCCGAAACTCTGCGGGCAGGGAGATAAACGGCCACGTCGTCGTCGAGGCGTGCAGAGAAAACTTCGAGGGGCTGGACATCATCCTCGGCGCTGCCGAGAACGATATTGCCGAACGCTTCGTCGATGATATCAAGGCCTCGGGCGCTGTGTTTATCGACAACTCCAGCGCGTTCCGCCTGTGTCCCGATGTGCCCCTCGTCGTTCCCGAGATAAACCCCGAGGACGTTAAAAAGCACAAGGGCGTTATCGCAAACCCCAACTGCACCACCGTCATCTCCTGCACCGCGGTCAATGCGCTCAACGCGGTCTCCCCGATAGAGAGCATGGTCGTTTCGTCCTATCAGGCCGTTTCCGGCGCAGGTGCTGCCGGTCCGAAGGAGCTTTTCGGCGAGGTCGAGGCGCTCGCCAAGGGCGAAAGCTACGAGCCGAAGGTTTTTGCGTACCAGATCGCCTACAACGTCATTCCGCAGATCGGCGGCGAGCAGTTTGCCGGCTATACCTCCGAGGAGATGAAGCTTCAGAACGAGGGCAGACGCATCATGCATCTCCCCGAGCTGAAGGTCAGCTGCACCTGCGTGCGCGTGCCCGTCGTGCGCAGCCACAGCGTTTCCATCTGCCTGAAAACCAAAGAAAAGATCTCCGTCGAGCGTGCGCGCGAAGTCATCGCAGCCGCTCCCGGCGTGAAGCTCGTTGACGATCTCAACGCGCTGCAGTACCCCATGCCGCTGGACACCCAGAACCAGGATCTCGTTTTCGTCGGACGCATCCGCGAGGATCTCACCGACGAGCGCGGCCTGAACATCTGGTGCTGCGGCGACCAGGTCCGCAAGGGCGCCGCCACCAACGCCGTCCAGATCGCCGAGCTTCTTTTAGAGGCGCTTTGAGGCTGCTACGGATACGGTTATCTCTGGCAGCCCGGTATCGAAAGTACCGACAAAACCGGGAAACTGCCGCCATACGTTAGTGCGGTGCTGAGTTTTGCGATATCCCGGTTCGGAACAATGGAATAAACCGTGACGTTTCGCGTAACGCAAGTGCAGCGCTGGATTTTTTGCCGCGCCCAATTGGCTCACCTGTCAAGGGGAGCAGGCAG
>ERZ780149.1585-NODE-1585-length-23935-cov-33.647781_pt1 | contig 23935 bp, 18 predicted proteins | sample MGYA00511367_ERZ780149 | MGnify/ENA primary metagenome ERZ780149 (study PRJEB29588, sample SAMEA2153852) | human gut metagenome | biome: human gut; feature: human-associated habitat; material: faeces | place: Denmark | collected 2008/2010 ... | reverse complement strand
CACTTCGCTTTGTGCGCCGGCTACGCAACAACAAGGCGCAGTCGCTTGTACTTTAGTCAAGTCCGACGCTCGATACGGTCGCCGCCTTGCGGCTCCAATTCCGTCTTTTAAGTTGCACATACCGTTTATAAGTACGCTCCGAATAAGTTTTAATTTCGGGCGCAACCCAAAACTTTGTCATTGCGAGCCGACTTGTTCGGCGTGGCAATCTCGTGGAAACGAAACGACAAACTTTTTCTGCGCCGTGCCACAATTATTCATTAAAACCGCCACTTTATCTGTTCATTTTGGCAAGATAAAGTGGCGTTTCTGTTATTTTTTCACTTTTTATAAACACTGTTCCCTTTTGCGTCTATTGCCACTATGCAAGTAAAATTCTTCACTTCAAAAGCGCATATCGCTTCCGTTCCCAAGTCTTCGTAGGCAAGCACTTTTGCGCTTTCAATAGCCTTTGCGCACAGCGCACCTGCACCGCCTATTGCCGCAAAATACACTGCTCCGTTTTTTGTGATTGCATCGTAAACCTGCTCGTTTCTGTCGCCTTTTCCTATCGTTGCAAGGACGCCTTCGTCATACAAAATCGGCGCGAATTTGTCCATTCTCATAGACGTCGTAGGGCCTGCCGAAATCACTTTTCCGTCCTTTTTGCACGGACCGACGTAATACACGATTTGTCCTTTCAAATCGACAGGGAATGGCTCTCCCTTTGCTATTGCGTCGCAAAGTCTTTTATGCGCCGCGTCTCTCGCCGTGAGTATCGTCCCCGAAAGGTACACTCTGTCGCCTGCTTCGAGTTTTGCCGCGTCTTCTTTCGACACGGGAGTTTCTAGATCCACCGTTTTCATCAAAGCACCGCCTTTGCGATTCTGTTCGCATTGCACTGTATATTCACTGCGACAGGCAACGCCGCAATATGTGTCGGGCATTTGCCTATATGCACCGCAAGCGCGGTGTTTTCGCCGCCGAAGCCTTGTGCGCCTATGCCAAGCGCGTTGATACTCTCAAGCAATTCGCTCTCCATATTTGCAAGAGTTTCGTCATTGCTATGTTCCCCGACTTCTCTAAGCAACTGCTCTTTTGCAAGTTCCATTGCCTTTTCGGCAGTGCCGCCGATGCCAACGCCCACCACGATCGGCGGACAAGGATTTGCGCCTGCGTCCTTGACGGCTTGAACCACGGCGTTCTTCACGCCTTCAACGCCGTCCGACGGTTTGAGCATGAAAAGCCTTGACATATTCTCGCTGCCGAAGCCTTTTGGCAAAAACGTTATTTCAAGCGAATCGCCGAGCACGAGCGAAATATGCACGATTGCAGGCGTATTGTCTTTAGTGTTTACTCTCGTTATCGGATCTAGCACGCTCGCGCGATAGCCGTGTTCTTTGTAACCTTTGCGCACGCCGTCGTCTATAGCGTCCGTCAAAAGTCCGCCTTCTATGTGCACGTCCTGTCCGAGTTTTACGAAAAACACGGACATTCCCGTATCCTGACAAACGGGCAAGTCCTGCTCGCGTGCCGTTTTTGCGTTTTCAATCAGCGTTTCGAGAGCAAAACGCGCGTTTGGATTTTTCTCGTTTTCAAGCGCGCGTTGCAAAGCCTTTTCGCAGGACGGGGCGATTTGAGAACACGCGCCCGTAAGGTCTGCAACGGTGTTGACGATTTGTGCATAATTTACAGTTTTCATAATTTCATTCTACCTTAACTTTTTTGCGCGCGCAACCTTTTCATCAAAACTCGCTTTTTTCTTGCGTGGCACGGCGAATTGTTGTACACTGTCCGTATAAGAAATCACAAAAAGGCTGGTTTTTATGGATTACAAAAAAGCGTCGCTCGAAAAACACTTCGAGTGGAAAGGAAAACTCGAAGTCGTATCCCGCGCAAAAGTGAAAAACAAACAGGACTTGTCTCTTGCATACACCCCGGGCGTTGCCGCTCCCTGCCTTGCGATACAGGCCGACGAAAGTTTGTCTTACGAACTCACTCGCAAGTGGAACACCGTGGCAGTCGTCACCGACGGTTCCGCGGTTTTGGGACTGGGCAACATAGGTCACAAAGCAGGTATGCCCGTCATGGAAGGCAAGTGCGTTCTTTTCCGCGAATTTGCAGGCATAGACGCAATTCCTATCTGCATAAAGTCGCAAAACGTGGACGACATAGTATCAACAATCTACAATATCAGCGACAGTTTCGGCGGCATAAATCTCGAAGATATATCCGCTCCGAGATGTTTTGAAGTGGAACGCAAACTCAGACAAATATGCGACGTTCCCGTCTTTCACGACGACCAGCACGGCACGGCGATAGTTCTTGCCGCCGCGCTCAAAAACGCACTTAAGGTTGTCAAAAAGGATATATCAACTGCGCGTTTGGTTGTCAACGGCGCAGGCAGCGCAGGCATTGCCATAACCGAATTTTTGCTTTCTTCGGGCGCAAAAGACGTCGTTGTGTGCGACAGACTCGGCATCTTGCAAGACGACGAAAACTTCAATCAGGCGCAACGCTCTCTTGCTCTTCGCACAAATCCGCGCGGCGTGAAAGGCACTCTCAAAGACGCAATAAAAGATGCCGACGCATTCATCGGCGTAAGCGCAAAGAACGTGCTTTCTCAAGATATGGTACGTTCTATGAGCGATGATGCAATCGTCTTTGCTATGGCAAACCCCGATCCCGAAATCCTTCCCGATCTCGCACTCGAAGCAGGCGCGCGCATCGTCGCAACCGGCAGAAGCGACTTTCAGAATCAAATCAACAACGTGCTTGCATTCCCCGGAATTTTCCGCGGCGCACTCGATTCCAGAGCAAGCGATATCAACGACAGTATGAAAATCGCGGCGTCCGACGCACTTGCAAATCTCGTCGAAAATCCCGACGAAACGCATATCATTCCCGAGCCGTTCGACAAAAGAGTCGTCCCTGCGGTTGCCACTGCGGTAAAGCAAGCGGCAATAGACAGCGGCGTTGCGAGAATCTGAAAACCGCATATATTTGCAACACTTGCAAAATGCTTGTCAAAAAACGGCAAGCATTTTTTCTTTTGCATTTTAGCCGTTTCTATTCGATTGTTTTCCTTACGTTCTAACATCTGGAATACGTTCATAAATTTTTCATGTGAAAAAAGCATTCAAAACGGCGGCTCTATATATAGGCACGGCAATCGGTGCAGGTTTTTCTTCGGGACGTGAAATCGCTTTATTCTTCGGCGACGCATCTCCATTCAACGTGGCAATATCGTCCGTTTTTATGTCACTTCTCTGCGCACTGTTTCTCATAGCGGGAAAACAAAAAATGATGCCGCAAGGCAAAATCGTGAAACTCGGCATTTTTCTTGCGGCAAGCATATCGCTTTGCTCAATGCTCGCAGGCGGCGATTTTATCATGCATTCTATGACGGGCATACCGCTTGCCTTCGGTCTTGCAATGACGCTGCTCGGCGGAATTATCGTCGTTTTAGGCATTGAAAAAATACGTCTTCTCAACGCCGTTCTCGTTCCGCTTATTGTGCTTTTGATAACTCTCGTTTTCGTCAAACTTCCAACGCCCGCACACTCTCTTCCTTTCATGCTTTCAAAGCCTATTTTGTACAGCGGACTCGACGTTTTGCTTGGCGGTGTAATCGTATCCAAAGAAGGCGAAAATCTCACCTACAAAGAAATATTTTTGTCCTGCATTATGATTTGCGCATTTATGTTCGGAATGTTGTTTATGCTCCAAACAGTAGTTTTATCCGACCAAAACGCAAGTTTAATGCCAGTTTTGGCAGTTTCAGACAAATTGCATATGAAGTGGGCGTGTGGCGTTTTGATTGCGGCGGCAATATTCACGACGCTCGTATCTTCGCTGAAAATCGTCAGTGACGGCGTGCGTGATTTCTCGTCGAATTTCAAGCGCATTTCCGCTCTTTCAAATGACGAAAATAAGGCAATCGTCGTCTTCGGCTGCCTAGTCGTGGCATATCCTTTGAGTTTCTTCGGCTTCGACAATATCGTTGACAATCTCTATCCGTTCAACAGCGTATGCGGCGTGATACTTACCTGCCTAATCGTTTTGAGATACTTTGGCAGAATTGTGTCTATCATCGTAAAAAAGGCAAAAGAAAAGCACACCCTAAAGCGTGCCAAATCAACTTTGCAATCATCTCACAATTCATACGCTTTTCACCAAGAAAATCCCCACGGGCGCACTCGCAAAAAACCATGTCATTGTGAGCGAAAGCGTAACAATCTCGTGGAAACGAAACGAAAAGCCAATTGCGCCCGATAAGTTTTTATAAGTTCACGGCACTACAAACGGTGAGCGTTTGAAACCCTAAATAGAAATGCCCCATCTTTCCGGACCGCGCCGGTATTTCTTCCACCACTTTACAAAAGTTTTGCGTGTAAAACCCTAAATGCAACTTTCCCCTTTCCTCAGGTGTTTGGACTGCGGCGTTTGCGTGGCAATCCGCCTTGTTCGCTTTGGCTACAATCCGTCCACTGGACGAATTGCTTTACGCGTCGCGCCCATATCGCCGTTCCCCCTTAAAAGGGAACCCACGGTGACCGCGTAGCGGGGGACAACACTCGGTCGAGACATAACTTACGCCATTTCCCTTATTATGCCACTTCACCTGCGTGGCAGCTACGCAACAGAACGCCACGCATTCTCGTACTTCACACACAAGGGCTCCCGCACGTCAAAAACAAGCGAACTTGGGTGTGAGTAAGAAAGATGAAAGCGCAGTTTTTGGCGTGTGGGAAAAGGAACACAAAGACCAAAAGGTAAACGATTGCAACTTGTTGTAATCGTTGCAAAATGGGCTTGTGTGTGACGTAAGTCCGACGCTCGATGCGGTCGCCGCCTTGCGGCTCCAATTCCGTCTTCGAATATGCACAGTCCGTTTATAAGTACGCTACGAATAGGCTTTCGGATAAGGCTACGCCTTCCGCAATTATTAATTATTCATTATTAATTATTAATTTTTATGCCATTGCGGCTCGTGTTCTGTCTTCAAAACAGCTTAATGCTCGTGATGATGGCAATCGCAGTCATCGTCACAATCGCAGTCGTCATCGTCACAGTGACAACCGCAATCTTCGTCGTCACAATCATCATCGCAGTCGTCGTGATTATGCTCGGGTGACGAGTTGAAATAGTCTTCAAAAGGCGATTTGCGGCTTTCTTCGTCCACTTCGTCAAGTCCTTTCAAAAAGCGATAGAACGGGTCATCCGAAAAGTCTTGTTTCAAGTCGAAATCACCGCCGAGTTCTTCAACCGCATTGCGAAGTTCCATATATTCGTTGTAATTCGGCTCGTAATTCTCGCAGAATGTTTTCAGCACTTCAACACCCTGTTCGTCTCCGTATGCGCCGATAAGTCTTGCAAAAAGCGCAACGTCTTCGCCCTTGTAGAGATAACTCACGAGTCCCATGAAAATTGCCTTGTTGCCCTTGTATTCGGCAAGCACTTCCATGAGCATTTTGCCCGTTTCGCCGTCGAGAGAATAGATTTTGTCAATCATATCTTCAAGGATGGGCTCGCAGTCTTCCAAAAGATATTCGTATGCTTCCAATCTTTCCGAATACGGCTTGTCTTCGTCAAGCATTGTGGAAAGCATTTCGAGCATTTCGTCCTTCGTTTTTTCGTGAATATCGCCTGCAAATTCAACCGCAGTGTTTTCGTTTTTTATCGTTTCATTCTTGTCTGCCATCTTCAGCACCGTCCTTATCGTCGATTTCCGAGCCGTCGTCGTCCCCGAAAATGATTTTATAGTATTTGTCGAACGTCTTTTCGTTCAGACCGTATCTTTCTATCGTGACTTGTCTCATATCCGGTCCGTCTTCTTCGTATACTTTGCAAAGGAGCACACCGACAAGCGTCCTCATACTCTTCATCGTTGCGATTTTAAGGCCGCTCAAACGCGAATACTTCACTTTCCCGTTGTCGTCGAGCGTCACTAGCGAATTCACGATATTCGTAAGTTCGGCAAGATAGATATTAGGCTCTTCGTCCGTATAAACGATGTCCGAAACGCAATACCCCACCGCCGAATGCAAAACGTTCGGCAATTTGAAAAACGCTCTCGGCAAAGTAACGTTTATGCTCTTGAATCTGTCCTGCGCCACGATGTCGAAGGAAAAACGGAATCGATTTTCGGGCATAAGGCAGAATAAAAGTCTTGACGCAAGTTCAAACGACAAATCGGCGGATATGAGTTGCTCTCTGACGAAATCTTCCGCCCACACACACCTGACCATAGCCAAACGATCGACTATGAGCAATTTGAGTTTCTCGTTGTCGTCTACGAATGCCCATTTTATTATCTTTTTCAGTTCGAGCGCGTCCTTGTCTTCACTGTCGAGAACAACCGCGATATCTGCAGGCGACATTTTGAGAAAAGCGTCAAGCAATTTGTATCTTGCGATTTTTTCAACGTACGGCAAACTCATCGAATATGCCACGCCGTTTGGCTCTGTGTCGTACAATTCGAGATAATAATCCGCAGGAGAAAACTCTCCGAAAACGGTACGCACTTTGTGCATAACTTTTTTTGCTTCGGCTTTTTGTCCGAGATTGTACAATGCCTGCGACAGCCAAACCATCATGTTTTGTTGCAAGTCGGTCTTCTCTATCATCTTTTTCGTGTATTTCACGACCTGCGCATGCACTTCGAGATTGACAAGCAACGGCAATATTATGAGAATATCTTCGACTTTGTCGTATTCTTTTTGGAGAATGTTGTCGAGAACCGCGTACGCTTCGGGCATTTTCTCTTCCATGAGATAAGCCGTTGCGAGCGCGCATTTGACGGACAGATTGTCTTCGTCTTCTTCGAGCATCTTCTGCGCGTTGGCAATCACGCTGTCAACGTCGTTTTTCATCATAAGCGCAACAAGCACGAGATGATTTGCCGCACCTTTGCATTTCGATTCTTTGGGTATTTCGTCAACGACAGCAATCGCTTCGTCGAATTTTCTGTCTCTCACGAGTTCGTATGCCTGTTCTATGAGCGTCTCGTAATAGTCTTCTCCGCGCGGATATACCACCCTGAACGCGCCTTCTTCTTTGACGGGTTCGCCGTATCCTTCGGGAATCTGAATATCGTAGGCGTCTGCGATGTCTCTTAAATAATACTCGGCAACGTCGGGCAGATTAAGGTCTGCGAAATTCATCGCGAGTTGATAAAAAATGCGCCCCTTGTCTTCTTCGTCCGGATGTTCGGACAAAGACTTAAAAAGGGTCGCATTTGAAATTTCCCACGCTCCCAAAGACGCATAAACGACGGAAAGTGCAAGCGACGCGTCGACATAGCGCGCGTCAAGTGACAACGCCTTGTCGAGATACGTGATGCTTTGTTCGGTTTCGCCCTTTGAAAACGCCGAATCGGCAAGGCTCAGATAATCTTCTTTTGAGAGATTAAATCCCAGTATCTTCGCCATTATTTTTTCTTTTTCTTCTTAGGATTTTGATAAGGTTTTTGTGCGGTGTTTTTCTTCTTTTGATTGCCTACGTTCTTAACTTGTCCGTTCGTTTGCGGATTTTGTTTTGCCGCTCTGCGTTTTTCGATTTGTTCGCTCTTGTCCTGTTCTGCCTTTCTGTTGTGGCATTTCACCATGCCGCGATCGACCATTGCAATCCAGCAAAGAGCCATAAACGTGCAGCCGAGAAGTGCCATCGCCGCATAAATGATGAAGCCAAGGAAGTTGTTGACCGCGCAAAGTCCGAGCGGAAGCGCACTGACGATTGCAACCACGGGGACAATGACGAGATTGTTTGCGATGATGACGAGCGCGTTTTTGAAGCACTGCAAGAACGTAAGTTCATAGGATGTGAAAAGCCCCATCATCGTGATAGGAACAAGCATAAGCGGTGCGCCGAAAACCCACGTGAACACGACTGCGCAATATGCGCCTGCACCTGCCGTGCCGAGCGTTTGTTGCTCGAGAAGGAAAAGCAAAGACTCGACCATGCCAAGTCCTATGACCACCATGCAAAGACCTGCGATGAAGAACTTCCACCAGTATTTTGCAAAGCCCATCCAGAACGTCTTTGCGAAGTTCTTGTAATAGTCCTGATAATAACTGCGTTTCGCGCAATAGAACAAGCCCGAAAAGCCGAGCGACGCAAAAAGAAGGCATGCGCCGTACATTGCCATAAGCGGCATTTTCACGTTGCGGTAAAGACTTGCGACGCTCACCGCAATGCTGTCTCCGCCGCCCGGGAAACCGACGCCGATGTTGCCCATAAAGTTGTACGTTCCGCCGACGACGAGATTCTGGAAATAACCGGAGAACCATGCGTATATCACGATAAACGGAATCGTAAACAAAAGGAAGAAAAGCGCAGACCTGAAAAGAAGTCCCATTTCGCCGCGCATAACCGCCGTCGCTCTTCCGAAGAAAGTGTCGGGATAATCTTTCTGCGGGTGTGCTTCAACGAGTCCCGCGACTATAGTTTTCTGTTTTTCTTCCGGCTCTTTGCGAACCTGTGCGTCCGTAAAGAGTTTTGCGAGCAACAGTTTTTTGGGTTTTTCGGGCAAGGAGTATGCCGAATTCGTATTGTTGTTTGCCATTGATGACTCCTATTTTGCCATAATTATATTTGATTATACATTATAAAAAAGCAAATATCAATTAAATAACTAAAATATTTCGTGCGCGCGTGAGAATGCACGCATACTCGTTTTTGCGCATATCATATATAAAATGACAAATAAAACGCAATGAATTGACATTTTGCTCCGTCGATGTTAAATTTTTTACGTGCAAACTCGTACATACCAGACTTGGAGGCTATATGAAAAAATTTAACGTCGCCGTGGTCGGCGCAACCGGCATGGTCGGAAACAAATTTCTTGAAGTTCTCACCGAGAAGCAACTTCCCGTTGACAATTATTATCTTTTCGCGTCCGCAAAGAGCGCGGGCAAAAAAATTCAATTCATGGGCAAAGAGCACACGGTGATAGAACTCACCGAAGACAACGTTGCGGCTTTGGACGGAAAGGTCGATTACGCACTCTTCTCCGCAGGCGGTGCGGTGTCCAAAGAGTTTGCTCCCCAGTTTGTAAAAATCGGAGCAACAGTCGTTGACAACTCTTCTCAATGGAGAATGTACGACGACGTACCGCTCGTAGTCCCGGAAGTCAATCCCGAAGACGTGGAGTGGAATCACGGCATAATCGCAAATCCGAATTGCTCCACCATTCAGGCAGTCGTCGCACTCAAACCGCTTGACGACGCTTTCGGCATAAAGCGCATCGTTTACTCAACATATCAAGCGGTGTCGGGCGCAGGCGTACAGGGATACAACGACCTTAAAGACGGCATAAACGGCGTCGCTCCCAAGAAATTTCCGCACCCGATTGCGTTCAATATTCTTCCGCATATCGACGTGTTCATGGACGATGGATACACCAAAGAAGAGTGGAAAATGATTGAAGAAACCAAGAAAATTCTGCACGATCGGAATTTGCGCGTAACCGCGACAACTGTACGCGTTCCGGTGTTCTACGGTCATTCCGAGTCGATAAACGTCGAGTTCTGCAAAAACACGACTAGAGACGAAGTGAAAAAAGTGCTTGAAAACGGCAAAGGAATCATCGTCATGGACGAGCCTGAAAACAACGTCTACCCCACTCCGCTCGACTGCGAAAATCACGACGAAGTGTACGTCGGAAGAATCCGTATGGATGCAAGCGTCGAAAGCGGCGCGAACATCTGGGTGGTTGCGGACAACATAAGAAAAGGTGCGGCAACCAACGCCGTGCAAATCGTCGAACTGCTGATAAAGAAAGCGTCTGAAAATTAACGCAAATATCTCGGGGAGAGAAAAAACATGATCTTCAAAGGCACGGCGACGGCTCTCGTCACCCCCTTCACCGAAGACGACGGAGTGGACGTTTCCGCTCTTGAAAGAATAGTCGAATATCAGATTGAAAACGGAGTGGACGCGCTCGTTGCGCTCGGCACGACGGGCGAGCCTGCCACGATGTCGAAGCGAGAAAAAGAACTCATGCTTAAAACGGTTGTCAAAAAGGCAAAAGGGACTTTGCCGATAATCGTCGGAGCAGGCTCGAACGACACGAAAACCGCAATCGAAAATTGCGCCTTTGCACAAGACAACGGTGCGGACGCTTTGCTTATCGTCACCCCGTATTACAATAAATGCACGCAAGAAGGACTCGTCGGACATTTCGGCAAAATTGCCGAGTCGACGAGTCTTCCTATATTGCTCTACAACGTGCCGTCCAGAACGGGTGTGAATATGCTTCCCCAAACTTTCGGCGAACTTCTGAAAATCCCGAATATCGTCGGAGTGAAAGAAGCAAGCGGCAATATGGAACAAATCGAAAAATGCATTGCGCTTTCAGGCGCAAAAGCGCAGGTTGTGAGCGGAGACGACGCTCTCACCGTCCCTACGATTGCAATGGGCGGCTCGGGCGTTATAAGCGTTGCAAGCAACGTATGCCCGGCATACGTCTCGAATATGACGCGCTGTGCGCTTGACGGCGACTTTGACAAAGCAAGACAAATGCAACTTGCAATATTGCCGCTCATATCCGCATTGTTTTGCGAAGTCAATCCCATACCCGTGAAAACGGCAATGCACTCGCTCGGATTCTGCTTACCGCGCATGCGCCTGCCACTCACCGAGATGACCTCAAAAAACGCGAAACGATTGAACGACTTACTCCGCGATTTCGTATAGTTTGAACTAGCGACATTTGTCGTCGGATCGCTTTATATGAAAAGCACTCACCGCAACGACAACGCAAATGACCAATCGATTACCGAATGGCGTGTCGTAAAAACTTATAAAATCTAAACATATAAAACAGAATTTGAAAAGGCGAGAGCGTTTGCTCTCGCCTTTTTCATCTGAACTATAGTTTTTGTTTCAATTATCGTGTTGCAACGTTACGCTTTACTAGGTGCGACGGTCAACGAGTCACATCCGTAGAAAGCGTCTTGGCCGACGGTGACAAGTCCGTTTGAATCGCTGAAAACGAAGGACTCGAGTGCTTTGTCGTTCTTGAAACAGTTTGCGCCGATTGTCTTCAATGAGGAACATACCGTGACGCTTACAAGTTGCGTGCAGCCTTCAAACGCACTGTTGTTGAGTTCTGCAAGAGCGGTGTTTTTGCTCAAATCGATGCTTTCGAGACCGCTTCCTGCAAATGCGTTCACGCCGACGTAGGTCAAGCCCGTTGCGTGCGTCAAATCGATGGATTTAAGGCTTATGCAGTTTTCAAACGCACTTGCGCCGATATACGTAACGCTTTCGCTTACGTATTGTTCGGTCGAGAGCATTATGCCACGGTCGCTTGCATAGATGATCGGCTCGATTGCCGTGCCGTGCGCTTCGCCTTCAACTTCGCTCTTGTGATAAATCGTGAAGAGATTGTAAATCGTGTCGGGCAGGAACAATTCCACGTCGACGCTGTCAATCACGAGACCGTCTTTGATTTGAACGACGTCGTAAATGACTTTTCCGTTTTCGCCGTCGATGATGTATTGCGAACCGATTGCAAGCACTTTGCCGATTTCTATGCCGTCGAGATTTGCGACCTTGACTTCGTGAATTACCACGCCATCGCCTTCTCTTGTGGAGAGAATTTCAAAGTTGGCTTCGGCGAGCGGAGCAAATGCCGTATCGTTTCTCTTGACAGTGTATACGTTTTCAAGAAGCGAGCAACCTGCAAACGTTCTTGCATTGATGTGTTCGATATTTGCGGACAAATACACCGCTTTGAGAGACGTGAAGTTTTCAAACACGCCGCTTGTTGCGGACATATCGCCGACTTGCGTAATCTTGTACACTTCACCGTTTATTGTTGCGGTGGTGGGAAGAACGATTGTGTCGGCCGTCTTTGCGGAGCATTTGACGATTTTTGCGGTCATTTCTCTCTCGTCGATGATTTCGTAATCGAAGATGTTTGCGTCCGCTTCGAGAATGACGGAGTACACGATTGTCTGAACGATGGGTTCGACCGCGTCCGCCTTGCTGTATCTGATGTGCAAAGTATGCATACCGAGTTTTGCGGTGTTGACAACCGTCGTGGATATGCCGTCAACCGCGATAATATCGAAGTTGCTCGTGCGCAAGACTTTTTCGACCTTTATGCCGTCCTGTCCGATAAGATTGACCGTGAAGTTTGCAAAATAGGTCGTGGGATTGCCGTTTAGCGGAATGGAAACCGCGCTCGTTTGCTCGATTGCCATAAACTTGGATTCTTGCACCGCGTATTTGATTTTGAATTTGTAAACACCGATGTCGTGGAAGTTGACCGTGAACGTCGCATCGGCTTCTATCGTCGGCCTAAGCGTATTGAACTCTGCAATCTGGCTTTGCGAAACGTGAATTCTGTGCGTTTCACCGTCAACGTCACGATAGCAGAAGTACACGTCGACACCTGCGTTGGACGTATAGAACGTGGGATACGGAGCGTCTGCAACCTGGCCTTCGAAACCTTCGAACCAGAACGCCGAATTCTCTGAAGTCTTGCCCGTTGCGTCGATAACGGTTTCGTTGGACGGATACTTGTCAACGTTTGACGTATAGAACGAATTCATTGACGAATCGTCGATTGCGTCTGTGACGGTGATGACGAACAGATGCTCGTCTCCGCCGTTGATTTCGCAACCTTTGGTCTTTCCGTCGTATGAGAACGTGACGACGTATTTTTCAACGCCTTCTTCGTAGAGATAACCGAATTGTTCGTCGCCTTGTTGCACGAGAACGAGTTGCACTTCGTTTTTGGCGTAATCGAGAGTTTCGTATCTCACGACGCCGGTATTGCCCAAAATCACGAGTGCGTTGTCAATGGTTTCGCCGTATGCTAGCGTAAGCGGATTGCCGCCTGCGACCGTGCGCAAGAGTTTGTCGGAAATGAGTTTCGTGTTTATCCACACGTTTGAGATGTCTTCCGCAACGAAGTTTTCGACGTTGAGTTTGTAGAATATGTACCACTCGTTTGTAATTGCGTCTTCGGTGGTTATCGTGCCGTCGGTTATTCTTTGGAAGAATTGAATGACGTCTTCCTTGAAATAGAACTTCACTCCGTCAATTAGTTTGCCGCTCTTATCGGCAAATGCATGTTTCGAGATTGCAGGCAAGCCCGTGACGAGATTGTTTGCACCGTCAACCGTCGCTTCCGTGAAGATAAGGCTCGTAAGCGACGTTGCGCCTGCAAATGCGTAATCGTAGATTCTGCCGACATTTGCCTTGATTTGTACCGTCTTGACGTATTGAGCGTAGGTATTGAACGCCCATTCTCCGATCTTTGTGACGTCCGACGGAATGGTGAGATTCACCTTGTCCGCGTCGTATTTGTCGATATAATATTCAGTGAAAATGCCGTTGACGACCGTAAATCCGTCGTTGACGCAGTCGCTGCCGTTTCTTTGAATCCACGTCGTGTTGTAGAAAGCGTTTTTGCCGACCGCAAGGATTTTGTCCTTGTGCATAATGCTCACGTTCTCGACATTGCCGCGATTTCTGAACGCTTCGGGCGCGATGTACGGAGTTCTGCTTCCGTCGATAGTCGCACTCGTTGCGGTTTCGTCAATGAAACGATAATACACGCTGCCGATGATGATAGCTTTCGTCGTGGCATCGTACGCCTTGCTTTTCGCGCTAAGGAAGTTGTCGCAACCGCTGAACGCGTCTTCACCGATATTCTGAATCGTGCTCGTTGCGCCGACAATCAGATTGTCGAGTGCCGCAAGATTTTCAAACGCATAGTTGTGGATTGTCTTGATATTGTCGCCGAGCGTGATTGTTTCAAGTGCCGTGCAGTTTGCAAAAGCCCCCGTAGCAAAAGTGTTTGCGTTCTTTATCTGCAAATTGAATTTCGCAATATCTTCCGCACTTGCAGTGCAGTTTTCGGCGGTGTAATATTCGTCTTTTGAAAGGTCGATTTCGGTTTTGTTCGGATCTCCGACGTATTTGTACACGACTTTACCCACGACGATGAATTCTTTTCCGCCGTTGTTTTTGAAATAGTTGTTTTCAAAACTCGTTCTGTAAAACACGTTCTTGCCGACGGAAGAAATGTTTTCGTTCGTCGGCGGAATTATCGTGGAAAGATACGGGCAATGCGCAAACGCCCGCTCGCCGATTGTCACGAGATTCGTCGCGTCTTTGAGATTGAGCGTCGAGAGTGCTTTAAGGTTCATGCACGCCTTTGCTCCGATTTCACTGACGGGACGAGTCACGCCGTTTATCGTGAGAGTTGCGGGGATTATGAGTTCGTTGAGAGACTCGTCGGCAATCTTGTCGATACGCACGCTACCGTCCGCATTCACGGAAAGTCCGTCCTTAAACACGACGTTTACGTAATATCTGCTGAGTCTGTCCGCTCTGAGTTCTTCGTCCTGCGTCTCGTTGAACACCCACTTGATGTACGCCACATCGTCGATTTTGCCTTGTGCGTCCGCAACTACGTTCGTCATATTTGCAGGCACGGTGCATTGATAATCTCTGTACGTTCCACCGTCCACGACGTAGTCCGTGCTTCCTTTGACGAGATTTGCTCTGACTTCGTCGAGTTTGAGATAAACGGTCTTTGCGGGCACGTTGTCGTTTTGTCTGGCGGTGACTTCGATTTTAGCCACGTATTCGTTAAAGTCGTGACCGTATGCAAGTCCCGAGAAAACTATTCTGTTGAGTTTTTTGTCTTCCGTGCCGTAGCGAGCCGTTGCGCCGACGACGGTAAGTCCCGCTTCTTTTGCTTTTTCGTCGCTGTCTATTTCGACTTGGTTTCCGTCAATCGTAACCACAGAGTTTTTGACGGTGGAGACGAACTCTCCGCCCATCGTGTAAAGCGTGTAGGAATACGAGCGTTTCGTCCAGCGTGCAACGAGTTTTATGTCTTCACTGCCCACGATTTGAGAGAAACTCCAAAGCGTGTCGTTTTCGTTCCATTTGCCGTCGCCGTTGACATCCTTATACCAACCGGCAAAATAGTAGCCGTTGAAGACGTTGATTGCGTCAACGCTCGGCGCGACGATTCTGCCGAAGTTGCGAGTCACCGATTGATGTTCCGCAAAATTCGGACGCGGGTCTTCGAGACCTTGAATCACCGTTGCGTCGCTCGGGACGTCGAGCGTAAACTTGACGTCGATGACGTTGTCCGTCCATACGGTTGCAAAAGTCTTGTTGTTATACGTTTCGTCTATCGTGAAGGGGAAACCTTGAGTGCGAGAAAGAGTTTTGTTGCCGACGGTCACTTGGTCGAGTGCTTTGCCGTCGAGAGACATCCTGAACGCGTTGGTGAATGCGTCCCAGTCTGCAAAAGTAAGTCCTTTGTCAACGGAAACGGAAACCTTCGAGCCGTCTTCGCTCGTTTTTCCGAAATAAGCCTGCGCTTTGTTCTCGCCGACTTGAAGATTGAAAGTCAACGACACGGTGGGAGTTGCGACATAGCGGTCTTTAAGGTGGAGAGCAAAAGAACCGCTTGCGGTTTTGCCGTTGTCAAGGCTTGCCGTCGCGTGAACCATAAAGTGACCTGCCTTCCACGAGATAGGCGCGCCGCCCCAAACGGTGAGCAAGTTTCTCAACTCGCCGGTGTCGGCATTGACACTGCCGTCCGTTACCTTGGTGATCATTGCATCCGTCAGATGTCCGCCCGCAACTTCGGTCGTCAGCGATTCGTTGGTATAAACTATCGAATATTTCACTTCGGACGCGTCGAACTCGTCTGCGTACATTCCGTTGAATATACTTGTGACTCCGTTCGGAAAATAAAATTTGAGATAGGTATCGAAATTCGCGTTGTTGTCGTTGTCAACGATTTTGTCGGGGTTGATGACGTCGGGCAACTTGCCTATATTCTGCGAGCCGTTGCACGCAACGAGTGTCGCCAACATGACGACGCCCAAAATCAAAACCAAAATCAAACTGACTTTCTTTCTCATCTTTTCCACCTTATGTATGCGCACGAGCGCACATAAATATAAGAATACAAATATAATACTACATTATTGCAACAAAATTGTCAACATCAAATCCTAAATGCGGGTCGCCATACAAGAAAAAACCGCGTTAGAATGCGGTTTTTCTCAAAAAATCAAGTCAAGAAATTTTTTCAATTTTTGCCGTTTTTGAACATTTGTTCTATCGCAAGCACGTATTTCGTGGATGCGGAACGCTCCGCAAACATAAAGCGGTAAACGTGCTTATCGTCGTACATATCTATTGCCGTACCCGGCAGATTTGCCACGGTGTCACAGCGTTTGACGGGAAATTCGACGTGCCTGAATTCGTCTTCGACAGGTTCGAAACCTGCCTTTTCGTTCACTTCGTACGTCATGCAATTCACGCCGTATTTGCTCTTAACGTCTTTTGGTCTTTGCGTCCAGTCGGTGTCGAAAGAAAGTGAATTTTCATCGAGTTTCAGCACGCCTTCGGCAACGAAACGATAGCCGTTGTTCTTCTCGTTTTCGACGAAAAGATTGACTTTGTCGCTCATCGTAAAGCCGCCTTTTGCCACTTCGTCTTTCACGAGTTCGCGCTGTTTTGCGTACCACAAATCTATCCTTCCAAGGCTTACGCTGTCCCCTATCGGTTCGAGTTTTCCGTCGAAAGTATACTTGATTTCGTTTCCGCAATGTGAGCATACCATACGGTCTTCATGAGTGCGATTTTCAAACTCCGCGCCGCATTTGGGGCAATAATAAAGCAACCTTTCAAGCCCTTCGGCATAGCGTTTTCCGACGAATTTTATGCCGTTTTCAACCTGCCATTTATGCTCGTTGTGCGCAAGCGCGGCGGTGATTTTTTCAAGAATCTCTTCTTTTTTCAGCGATTTCGTCTCTTCTGCACTAAGGAGCATATCGCAGTCGGTGTACACTTTTCCCCTTCGGATAAATCGTAGATTGTACGCCCACTTCGGACGAGCAAGACTTGCGCCTTTCATCTTCACCACTCCGACGGGATAGCCAAGCCACTGCACGAGTCTTGCAATGGACGGCACGATTGCGCCCGTAACTCCGTCCGCCGCCACTTTGCCTTCGGGACAAATAAGCACCGAAACGCCTGCGTCAAGGTATTTTTTGATGTTCATTATGCAATGTATATCCGCAAAATATTGTTTTTTGGTTATCGCGTGATAGCCGGACAGCAATTTTGCGAAAATCGGCACGGAATACATCATATTCTCCGCCACGACGAAATTGAGCGGCGCACCGTACATAGCCGACGAAAAATGAATGAAATCGTACGCCGACAAGTGATTGCATATCACGAGCATCGCTCCTTTCTTCTTTTGCTTCTTAAATGCCGCCGACTGCGTGCATTTGCCGTGCAAGAACGGGCGTATAAATCTGCAAAGTCCCAAAAAGAAACGACTGTACGCTCTTGAAAAAGGCACTGTGTTTTTCTTTTTATTCTGTTGTTTTTCGTCTTTTGCGACGCTTTTTTCGCTCATACCTTACTTATACCAAATAGCCGCCCGCGTGTCAACCTTTACGCGCACATACGCCGAGCAAAATCGAAGGATTACGTCAAAACGTCGCGCGGCAAGCATATTCTTTTCTCTACTCTTTTTTATTCAAACAGAAACGCCTTTATATCTTCGAGCGTTTTCTCGTTTCCGTCAAAATTCATTGCCTTCACGAAAATATCTTCAAGCCCCATATGCGACTCTCTTGCCCTGTTAAGCCTTTCGACTGCAAGTGCGGTCTGAATCACCGCGTTGTTTTTCTCGTCGAGAACGTCATAGCGGTTGAAACTCTCGTATCTTTCGAGGTCTATTATTTCTCCGTCCGCGCCTCCTGCTCGTTCGAAATCCACGATTGCAACGTCTCCGCACACCGCGCCTTCAAACGCTTCGGGAGACAACGGCACTCGAAAAAACGTGCCTTTTGCAAGCCCGTATATCTCGTCGAAAAACACTCGCACGGCATACGCACCGCCCTTGACCTTATACACACATTTGTCTTTCAAATGGTCAAAAAACTCGTTTTCTCCCGACGGGCTTATAGCCCTTGAAAACAACGTTCTCACCCTCGATTCTCCGCCGTCCGTCAAAAACAGTTTCTCACAATATTCGCTTGCAATCCGCCTTATTTTTTTCTCGTCAACGCCTTGTTTTTCAATCTCAATTTGATTGTTATAATGACACAATGCGGACTTTAAGTGTTGATATACACGCATAAAATACGTCTTTTTGCATTTTATCAATTTTTCTATCTCATCTCGCATACCGTCTAGTTTGCTTTTGTCAAGGTTGTTTGCAACATCAAAAATTCTGTCTTTTACGACAGGAATATCCGCTCCGCTTGCGTGCGGCGCGGTGGCGTCCACAACCGCTCTGTTTATATCTTTTATATACACACCGTCGAGACTTTTCGGATCTCCCGAACAATGCCAGATTTCTATATCGTGTCCCTGCTTCTGCGCAAATGCGGCAATCTTTTTCATCATCGTCGATTTGCCCGTTCCGCTGCCGCCCTTTATCAATGCTACCTTGTCCGCTCTTTTAAGTTCGCCGTCGTATTCGTTCCAAAATCCATTGCCCGAATTGTTGCCCAAAAAGTATCTTTCCATATATCCCCCTTTTGTGCATACTATGAACGATTTTTCTTTTTGCGTGCATTAACTCATTTTCAAAAAAAAGCATAGCATACCGTATGGAAACTAAAAAAACGAGCGTAAAACAAAAATACGAATTCAAAGCCGTAGTACACGAAACGGACGAGAGAACGTTCTATCTCAAATCGATGCTCGACGGAACGCTTTTCCCTATGCCGACGCACGTTTTTGCACCGAACGTACTCGTTGAAGCCAAAACGCTCACCGACGTTGACGACGGCGCGACCGTGTATTGCGGGCGAATTCTCGAAGAAGCCAAAATGCTTGCAAACAGCCGAGATATAACACTCAAATCATATTCCGCCGACGAAAAATTTCAGGCAATAAACTCTCGGCTCACCGCCGAAGGTGCGCTTGCGATTCTCATAGAACGTCTCAAAAAATCCGTTGCGGAATCCTACGTTTTCGTGCTCGGTTTCGGACGCACGGGGGCGGCGGTGACGAAGATTTTATGCAAACTCGACGTGACGACCGACGTTGCCACAACTTCGTCGCTCCGCCCCGCGCACGCGTTCGCAAAACGTATTCTTCCCATGCGCAACTTCGATTTTTCGCCGTACGACGCAGTGATAAACACAGTTCCGTCCGCTATCGTAAGCGACAAACAACTTATGAGCATGAAAAAGGATTGCGTCTATATCGACCTTGCCTCAACGCCTGCAATCAACCTTGAATACGCGCGCTATCTCGGCATCGACGCGCAAATATATCCCGCTCTGCCTGCCAAGGCTTGCCCCGTGAGCGCGGCAAAAGCGATGTATGACTATATTATGGAGAATAGACTATGAAAATCGGACTTTGTATAACAGGCTCTTTCTGCACGTTCGCAAATATACTGAAAGCCGTAGACCAACTCGTTGCCGCAGGATACGACCTAACACCGGTATTTTCCTACAACGTATCTTCGCTCGATACGAGATTTTTCAAGCAAGCGGATTTTGAAAACGCAATAATCGAAAAAACGGGCAAACGCCCTTTAAAAACCATAGTCGAAGCCGAACCTATCGCTAAATCCGATCTCGAACTTATGCTCGTTGCCCCCTGCACCGGCAATACGCTCGCAAAAATCGCGCACGGCATAACCGATACTCCCGTAACGATGGCAGTAAAGGCAACGCTAAGAAACAACCGTCCCGTCGTGCTTTCGGTTTCATCAAACGACGCGCTCGGCGCAAACGCGCGCAATATCGGCACACTTCTGAACACTCGCCACGTCTTTTTCGTGCCGTTCGGACAAGACGCACCGAAAAGCAAAGTGAACTCTCTCATTGCCGACACTTCGCTTATCATTCCGACAATCGAAAACGCAATGAAAGGCATCCAGATTCAACCTATATTCACATGAATATGAGCAATCGGTTTGCCGTAACGAATCGATTTTTCGATATGTCTATCGCAATCTGGCAACAAAAAAAGCACTCCTGAGAGTGCTTCTTTTTGTTGATTGATTTCAATTACATAGCATCTTTGACGCCTTGTTCTGTGCCATAGTAGCAAACGCTGCCGACTCTCTTTACAACCATCGTGAGTCCTGCGACAGAACCGGTTGGGATGTTGGCTTCATATTTCTTTGCATCGTCGGTGTTGGAGAACTTCGTAACGGTGACGCCGTCAGCATTGAGACCTTTCTTCTTTGCAACGACTTTCCATTCGATGCTTGCGCCGTCGTCATCTTTGCCTGCTTCGTAAGAAGTGCAAGTATAACCTGCTTTTTCAAGTTTCTTGGAAATGCTTTCTGCGTTGCAAGCAACAAGGCAGACGCCAAGAATTGCGACAAGTGCGATAACTGCTACGATTGCCATAACTTTTTTGCTCATTGTTTATCTCCTCCTAAGAGTTTTTGTATACGTATATTATATTAAACAAGGCTTAAAAAGTCAACAATTTATATTTAACAATACAGTTGTACAACAATTTCATACATTTTGATTGATTTTTCGCACAAGCGGTAAAATTTGTCACAAAAAAACTTTTGTAAAGCAACTTTGCCGTCACTCGTTTTGAGCATTCTCTTCCGTTTGCGACAAATCTTGCAAACGTTCATCGTAATAAGGCGCAACGTCGCCTTCGAGCGTTTGCTCTCTCTTCCACTCTTTAAGTTGTGCGATATACATTGCAAAACCTATTATCGTCGTAATCGTTTCTGCGACGGGAAAAGCTATCCAGGTGTAATCGAGTCCGATAAACGAAAACGCGTAAAACAGCGGCATAAGACCGCAGAATTGACGTATCACGGACAAAATTATGCTCTGCACCGATTTGCCTATGGCTTGGAAGAACACGGGGAACGTGAGCGAAAACACGGCAGGTATAAAACTCGAACCGATTATTCTGAATGCCGTCGCGCCTATTTCAAGCGTTTTTGCGTCTTTCGTGAATATGCCGATAAACGTTTTCGGGAAGAACTCGAAGCATAACACGCCCAAAAGCATGAAGACGGCGGAAATTATAAGCGTATCGTTCATTATGCGTATGTCACGGCTATAATTCTTGCGTGCGTAATTGAAACTTAGCACCGGCACGATACACGTCTGCAAGCCGAACAACGGAATGAAGAAAAACGTTTGCAGTTTGTAGTAAAGCCCAAGCACCTGCACCGCTTCGTCGCTGAATTTGGTGAGAATTCCGTTGAGTACCACTATGTACACCGTAAACATCAACTGCATGAATATGGACGGCAAGCCGAGTTTGTAGATTTGCTTCGAGCAATCCGCAAATTCTCTCGGTTTTTGCCATTTTTTGCTGCCCTTAATGCCAACGATGATTGCGGATATAAACTGTCCGATAATCGTCGCAATAGCCGCACCGAGAACCCCCATTGGCTTCAATGCGCCCATGCCGAAAATAAATATCCAATCAAGCAATATGTTCGTGCCTGCACCCGCAAGCTGCGCAATCATCGGTACACGCATGTTTCCGTGCGATTGATGCACCTTTGACCATACGCCTTCAAGAAACGTGCCAAGCGAGCCTACACACACCACCATGCCGTATTGATAGGCATATTCAATTGCTTCGGGAGCGTTTGCCATTGCGTTGATATACGGGCGCATAATGCCTGCGCTTATTGCCGCAAACACAGCCCACATAATCACTGCAAGCATCGTTCCCGTGCCCGCCGTGGCGTTTGCTTTCTTCACGTCGCCTTTTGCGTACATGCGTGACATATACGTGTTGACTCCGACGCCCGTGCCCACAGCAAGTGCGGTTATTATGAGTTGAAGCGGATATATCACCGAAAGTGCGGTCAACCCCGCACTCGAATATTTGCCAACGAAAAGACTGTCCACGATATTATACATGGACATCACAAGTTGCGATAGCATCACGGGCGGCGATATTTTGAGCAGTATTCTCCAAATGCTCTCCGTCCCGAAAAACTCCGCTTCGTTTTCAATTTTCGATTGCGCTTTCGACATGCGTATTCTCTCGCGCTTGCCACTCAAAAATCTCCGAATGGCAAAATCTTCGGTGATTTACAAATCGCCGCTCTTTCAAGCGACGTTGATAGAGATTATACGCTTAAACAACAACAAAAGCAAACGTTCCGTCCCACATTGTCATGATTAAAAAAACAAAAAGTCCGTTTTCTCATCCCCGCTCGATTTTATCATATTTCACTGCCTTTCTCGCCTGATATTGCATAAAAGACATAAAGAAGTGAGCTATATTATTTGTAAAAAAAAAGAGCTTTATCATTTTTTCAAAATCAATACATTAACCGCTTTATTGACATAAAAATATGCGGCATTATATAAAAAATAATGTCGCATATCAAAACTAAAAACATCTGTCAATATACTATATTAAATTGCGATACGCATCTAAAATATTTCCTTCAGAATCTTTCCATGCCACCCATCCATCACGACTAGATCCACAAACAAATTTTGCAGCAGCACTTGCAGAAGTAAAATATACATCTTCCATTAATATGCCAACATCGTCAGATACAACTATCTTGTTCTGTTTTTCAAGCAAATTTCTCAATTTTAGTATTGATGGTTGCAAAACTGGACTATTAGGATACTGCAATTGCGCACCTTTTAGCACAATATATTTTTTATCAATGTATTTCATGTATGCCACTATCTTAGTGCTAACAAAGCTAAACAATTGATTTTCAATATTATTAACACTACACTGAATACCAACTCTATTAGATAAAGGCTTTTGTAAAACAGTCCTTTGGGGCATTATATCGTTATTATCCAAACCAGCACAGCGGTCATCTTGTTCAAAATTTTTCTTCCGATAATTCTCCAATGCATTTCCTTGGCAATCCGACCACAATTCCCAACCATTACGACTATTTCCACAAACAAATTTAGCCGCAGCACTTGGCGAAGTAAAGGGAACATCAACCAATAAAGTGCCAATATCCCCAACAATAGAGATTTTATTTTGTCGCTCTAATTCAGCTCTCAAATTAACAAGCGATTCTTGCAAGGATGGACTGTTGGGAAATTGCAACTGAGATCCTTTCAATACAATGTAAGAATTATTGTTTACTTTCATTTTTGCCAAAATTTTAGAATTTACAATAGTAAATATCTGCGTTTCGACACGGCTATCACAATGCCCTTCAAAAGTATCAGCACTTGCAATTTGCTCCAACATTCTGAAAGAATTAGAATAGGCATTATTCTTCCAATCATTATTAGAATTACATAAAATTAAATGTTTTTTTGTATCAGTTATTTCAGCTATTGCATCAAGAATAGAAAATGCGTCTTCTGGTGTTAATTCGAAAAACTCACGAACACGAGTGCGCCCATTAACTTCTGATCTTGTTCTTAAAGATGGATTTAGTTTGTCAATAAGATTATGCAGTTTTAAGTCAGTTAGACGACGCGGCACTCCATAATATGCGTAAATCTCAAAAGGATACGGCAAAGCATCACTACTATTCAATTGATTTACACGTCTTATCAAATCATCTGCATATCCAATTTTAACAAGGTTCGAAAATGCTTTGTTAGTAAGAATATAAATAACACCAACATCAGAATAATCGTCCATCATTTTCTCCAATAAATATTAATACAATAATCATACAACAAACGGATCATCAAATCAACATTAAATCAAAACTAATATGTGAAATGAGAAAAATAGCTTAAACTAATACAAATTTGTAGTACCATCAAATCAAAGCAACGTTGCGCTTATCGTTTTGTCGGCAATTTGCAATTTCTTGTTGGCTGGACACGGCAATCTGACCGTGCAGACACCAAGTATCCGTTGTAGAAAAGAAAAAACACACTCGTTTGAGTGTGTTTTTCTTTTGGAAACCGGCATCTACATATCCTTCCAGGCCGTGTCCAGCCAAGTACTTTCTGCACAACTGAGCTTAACTTCTGTGTTC
>ERZ780149.1582-NODE-1582-length-23961-cov-3.648247_pt1 | contig 23961 bp, 19 predicted proteins | sample MGYA00511367_ERZ780149 | MGnify/ENA primary metagenome ERZ780149 (study PRJEB29588, sample SAMEA2153852) | human gut metagenome | biome: human gut; feature: human-associated habitat; material: faeces | place: Denmark | collected 2008/2010 ... | reverse complement strand
GCTCCGCTTTTTTCCGGGGCGGCGACTGTACAGAGCTGGCGTGGGAGATGGAGGTATTGCCGGAAGCTTGCGGGGATTTCAAGGATGGGAGATATCCCCCGGAGGGCGAAATCTCCTTTTTCTCCCCTTAGTGCCCGCATCTCAAATCGTTGTTCAGGCGTGGGGTAATTTGCAGATTTTGCGCGAAAAGGCGCAATTTTTTTGCAATCTGTCTACAATGGCGGAATTGATCTTAAACTGAACATAGTATCCAGATAAGAAATGGGCAAGGGGTGCTGCGGAGCCGCCAGATCCGGGCAGCTACCGCCGTCTCAACACGGAAGGCCCGAGCGGCTGTCGGTCGGAACGGTCACGGGCAATTCGGCATGCGCTGCCGGAGTTGGCGGGAGTGGGGGATACCATCTCCCGGCCGCATGGCCTGGGAGAACGCAAGTTGGGTGAAACTGCACCACCACAGACGGGATGGCACAGCTGCTAGGATTTGGCGCAAAGGAAGAGAAAGGATCTGAAAATTATGATGGAAAAGCTGTTCCATGTGGCTGAAAGAGGGTCTGACACGCGGACCGAACTGCTGGCAGGGCTGACCACCTTCATGACCATGGCGTACATCCTTATGGTAAACTCGGGGATGTTTGCGGAATTGCCCGGTGTATCCCATGACGCCATTTACATCGCCACAGCCCTTTCTGCGGCCATCGGCTCCGTTCTCATCGGGCTTCTGTCCAACCTGCCCCTGGCGCAGGCGTCTGCCATGGGTTCCAATGCCTTTTTTGTCTATACCGTGTGTCTCGGGTTTGGGCTGAGTTATGCCAATGCCCTGGTCCTGATCCTTTTGGACGGGATTGCCTTTACCATTCTAACCGTGACCGGCTTGCGAAGAAAGATCTTTGAGGCCATTCCCACATCCGTGCGGTTGGCAATCCCCGCCGGGGTGGGCCTGTTTATCGCTTTCATTGGGCTCCAGAACGCCGGCATTGTCGTGGCAGATCCGGATACGTTTGTCAACCTGACGTCGTTCAATCTGCTGTTCGGTTCTGCCACCTGGTCGGATGTTATGCCTATCCTGGTGACCCTGGCTGCTTTGACCGCGATTGCCGTTATGACATGCAGGGGCGTCAGGGGTGCGGTTTTGTGGGGAATCTTGGGTGGAACCGCTCTGTACTACCTATTGGGCATCACAGTTCCGGGGTTTTACACAGACTTCGGCTCCGCTCTGAATTTGAATCCCTTTACGGCGTTCAGCGAATTTTGGACCTCGGCGTTTGGCCGTGTCTTTACGGAGGGATTTGACTTCTCATCCTATCTGGTCGATCACAATCCTGCGGAGCTGGCACTGCTGATCATCACCACTTCCCTGGCATTCTTCCTGGTGGATATGTTTGACAGCATCGGAACCCTGTACGGCGTCTGCGCCCGGGGCAACCTGCTCACTCCGAAGGGTGAAGTCCCCAATATGGAGCGGGCCATGCTGGCCGATGCCGTGGCTACCGCCTGCGGTGCAGTGTGCGGGACCTCCACGGTCAGCTCCTATGTGGAGGCCTCGGCCGGCATCGCTGAAGGCGGCAAAACCGGGCTGGCCGCTATGGCTACCGGGGGATTGTTTCTCCTGTCCATGTTTTTCAGCCCCGTCGCCTCCCTTGTGCCAAGCTGTGCCACGTCGGCCGCCCTGATCTATGTGGGCATTCTTATGATGGACTGTACAAAAAGGATCGACTGGCAAAACACCGGGGAGGCTGTCCCGGCATTCCTGACGCTGGCAATCATGCCCATGACATACAACATCTCCTATGGAATTGCCTTCGGCGTGATCTCCTATGTCCTGATCCGGGTATTCTCCGGAAGGAGAAAAGAGGTCAATGGAGGAACCTGGGTCATCGCAGCGCTGTTTACGGTGATGTTCCTGGTCACTCATTGACAGGCAGAGAAGACATTGGATGCATTCGCGCTCTAGGCGAAGGGTATCCGCATGGGATTCCCAAGGAGAACGGGCCGGAGCGCACGGGCCTTCCACTGCCGCCGGGGTGCTTCATACCCTGGTGGGCGGCAATGGAGCGGAAAAGTCCACGCGAAGGAAGGCCCCGCCCGCAGCGTCAATCCCGTCGATTCAAAAGCGGCCCCATTCCCGTCCAATCGGGAGTGGGACCGCTTCTTACATGATACAGGTGGAGCCGTTGCGCGTTTCAGGGACAGTCATAGGACAACTCGCAGGGAAAAGAACCCATCCTTCGCAGTATATTGATAGGAAGCGCCGTGCTTCTGGCAAAACGCCGCAATGGAGTGGCTCCCAATCCCGTGCCCCCGCTGGGAGGAGATGGGCAGCCCATCCTCATCGAACCGGATCACGCCGGCATAGGGATTGGTGCATTCCAGCATCAGGCTGGGGTAAGAAATCACCTTGCAGCAGATCTCCCGCTGTTCCTCCGGCAGGCCCATACACGCGTGAATGGCGTTCTCCAGTACGTTGGAAAAGACGATGGCCAGTTCCGCCTCATCTACGGGCAGTTGGTCGGCCAGTGCAATATGGGCGTCCACCCGGATGTTCTTCCGCTGGGCCTGGCTGAAGTACAAGGAAAACACTGCGTCCAGTATGGGAGGGCGGCACCAGTGCACGGACTTTTGCTCCTCCAGCTGGGTCTGCGCAGCACCGATAAAGGCCAACGCCTCCTGGGTTTTCCCCTGCGTTACCAGCTCCGCAATGGTGTAGAACCGATGGCGCAGGTCATGCCGTTCGATCCGGATGGCATCCTCCAACGTCTGGACGGCCTCCATCCGGCTGCGGAGGGCGGAGAGGGACAGCTCGGTGAGCTGGGCGTGATGGCGGGCCTCCGTCTCCCGCCGCACGCTGGTGAAGAGCAGGAGCAGGACGCAGTAAAAGCCCACCATCAGCAGGGAGAACATGGGCTTAACCACCGTGGCGACCCAGTCGATCCCCACATACCCAGGGAATACGAAGAGGACGATCAGCCCGTAGACCATCAGCCAGACGCAGATCATCGCCCAGCCCTGCCGAAGCTCCTCCAGCGCCCGGAACATCCGCGGGCACAGGTGCCGGTGGAGCAGCCACAGCATGGGCGGGGTCAAAAGGAGCAGGGTGAGCCACAGCACCCACGTCCGCTGGCCGGAGAGGTAAAACACGATGCCGCCGATGTGCTGGATTAGGAAGCAGAAAAGGACGGCGGAGAGCAGCTGGAACAGCAGCCGCCAGCCCCGGTACCGGCTGAGCAGGAAGGCCACCGTAAAGGAGGGCAGATAGACCGCTACACTGTACAGCCGCACCACCAGGTCCACGCTGAAGGCGTAGGTCAGAACGACCTCCAGGGCCATGAGCAAGAGGCCGGTGCCCGCGAAAATGAGAGCCGTTTTCCGCCGGGGCAGGCGGCTTTTCAGGAAGAGGTACAGCATGGTCATGCCCAGACCCGTCATATACAGCAGGTCGGCCAGGATCAGCTCTGTCACAGTCACCCCTCCTCCAGCCAGAAGCGGCCCCAGGCGTGCTTGAAGGGGGCCACCGACACCCGGGGGATGGCTACGGACTCCCCGCTGTCCAGCAGCACCTCCTGCCCGCTCACCCCGGTCACGTGCTGGAGGTTGAAGGCGAAGCTGGAGCCGCACTGGCAGAAGCGGGGGTCGGCCAGCAGGGGCTCCACGGCGGCGTGGAAGGGGAGGCGGAGGCTCATGGAGTCCACGGCGCCGCCGGAGCAGAAGTAGCGCAGGCTCCGCCCCACCCGCTCCACATACAGGATCTGGTCCAGCAGAAGGCGGCGGGGCCCGTCCCTGGTGGTGATCAAGACCGCCTTGCTCCGCCGGTCGTTCAGCTTGTTCACCGCCGCGTCCAGCACCTCAAAGAGCCGCCCCTTCTCCAGGGGCTTGAGCAGATAGAAAAAGGCCCGCACGGAGTAGCTGTCCACGGCGTAATCCGGAGAGGTGGTGAGATAGACGATCTCCCCGCCGCCTCCCAGCTGCCGCAGCTGCCGCCCCGTCTGGATGCCGTTGAGCCCCGGCATGATGATGTCCAGGAGATAGAGGTCAAAGCCGCCGCGCTCCTCCGCCTGATAGAGCAGCTCCCGACCCTGGCTGAACGAGTCGATCTGCCCGGGCAGTTCGGGATGGGTGTTCAGATATTCCTGCACAAAATTTGTGATTTGCCGCACATATTGCGGCTCATCGTCACAGATCGCGATACGGAGCATGGGGTCTCACACCCTTTCTGTTGCGTGATCCGGCAAAAAATGCGCAATTTTCCACGAATTTTGCGCACGTCGCACCGGGCGGCCCGGCTGGACAGTAAAGTAATATCATGCCACAGATTTGTTTGTCAATAGGCTGGCTTTGGGCCGGTTTCAGTTTTTGGCGAGGGGGGAATACCCGTGGAGGCGCAGCGCGGCGAGAGCAAAAGACTGCCCGTGCCCAGGACGGGGGGCAGCGTGTGGCCCAGGGAGTTCTGCCCGGCCTTCTCCCCCCGGGAGGGCTGGCTGCCCATCGAGAAAGAGCAGTGCTGGTACTGCCGGTACGCCAATTTCCACCTGACCGCCCCCGTGGCGCTGGACGTGGGCATCTGCTGTTACCCCCAGGCGCAGATGGAGCAGGCCGCCGGGACCTACCCGGGAGGGGCGGAGTCATGAGGGGACTTGTGAAACGGGCCGCCCGGCGGCTGGCGCCGGCGCTGCCGCTCCTGCTTCTGCTGTGCCTGACGGGCTGCGGCGCCTCCTCCCCTGCCACGCAGGAGCTGTGGGAGGCCGCCATGGCCGACGCGGTGTTCAGCGAGGACGGCGAGGTGCTGGAGCTGGTGGCCCTCACCCCGGAGGACCCGGAGGTGATCTGGGACGAGGCGGGGGAGCGGGTGCTGCTGCTCACCTGGCACGACTACGACGACCCCTGCGCCCCCGGCGCTCCCCTGCCGGAGGGGTGCGGCGACGTGTGGGCCACCTCCCTGGGGGAGATGGCGGCCTGGTACGGGGCCCACGCCGCCGGGACGGAGGACTGGGAGCTGCGCTTTGCCCAGCTGCTGGGAATGCCGGAGGAGGCGGGCTGCACCCGCTTTACCGCCTTCTGGGCCGATCCGGAGCAGGTGCTCCGCCCCGCCTATGTCACCGACCCCACGCAGCAGATGGAAAACGACTATGCCCTGGTGCCCGAGGGGGATTACAAGGACTGGTTTGACGGCAACATCCTCTGGTCCTACTTTGAGAGCGAATACCCCTGGACCCGTCTGGGGTACACCTATGACTGGAGCGGCGGGGCGTCGGAGTACGGCCTGACCGAATTTCTCCTCCGGGACGCCGGAGATACCGAGATCCTGTTTACCGATACCACCGCCGAGTTTGTGACCCGGCTGGCGGAGTGGGCGGAAACACATTAGGAGGCGCTAACATGGAACGCTGCGACAACACCCGGCCCTGCCCCTGCACCTACGACTGCCCCCGGCACGGCAAGTGCTGCGCCTGTGTGGCCCACCACCGGGATCACGACGAGGGGGTGCCCGGCTGCTTCTTCTCCAAAGAGGCGGAGGCGACCTATGACCGGAGCGTCGAGGCCCTGGCCCGGGACAGGGGCGTCCTGAAGTAGCCTTTCCCAAGGAGCGGATACATACCCATGAGCGAGAAGAGACGAGGCGTGGAAAAGCGGCAGGAGACCGTCCCCCTGGACGGGGCGGGCATCGACCGGCTCAGCGAGCTGCTGGCGGAGGCCCTGATGGGGGCGGAGACGGACCGAAAGGACGTGCTGCGGCTGCGGCTGGCCCTGGAGGAGATCCTGGCGCTCTGGGAGCGGGTTCTAGGGGGCGGAACGCCCTGCGTGTTCCAGTGCGGCACACGGCTGGGACGCATGTACGTTTACGTCACGGCGGAAGGTCGGCGGGTGGACCCGGGAGAGATGGGCAGCGAGGAGACAGAGGGTCTGCTCTGCTCCGGACTGTTGGCTCAGGCGGGGCTATCCCTGACCTACACCTACAAGGACGGGATCAACCGACTGGAGATGTATCCGGCCAAGCCCCGGCGCCTGAGCTCGCTGGCCCAGCTGGTGCTGTCCATTGCGGCGGCTGTGGCAGTGGGCCTGCTGTGCCTGGCCCTACCGACGGGGGTCCAGGACACCGTAACCCAGGTGGTGGACCCCCTGTTTTCCGCCATGATGGGCCTGCTGCAGACCCTGGCCGGGCCGCTGATCTTCCTCAGCGTGTGCTGCGGCATTGTGGGCATCGGGGACACCCGGGTGCTGGGGAAGATTGGACGGACGGTGGTCTCCCGCTTCCTGCTGATCCTGTTCGTGCTCACCGGCATCACTGCGGCCTGCCTGATCTGGTTCTTTCTGCCGGAGGGCGGGACGGCTGTTCACGGCGGTGGAGCCGCCGCCCAGATCTACACCATGCTGCTGGACATCATTCCCGGCGACATCGTCACCCCCTTCCTGGAGGGCAACTCCCTGCAGATCATCTTCCTGGCCGTGTGCGTGGGGCTGACCATGCTGGTGCTGGGGGAAAAGGTGTCTGCAGTGCGCACCTTTGTGGAGCAGATCAACCTCACGATACAGGCCATGATGGAGGTGGTCAGCCGGTTCATCCCCGCCTTCACCTTTGTCAGTCTGCTCTCCCTCCTCCTGTCCGACGCTCTGAGCGGCCTGAGCGGGATGGTGAAGGGTGTGCTGCTGGGCGTCGTCGCCTGTGTGGCCTGGCCCATTCTGTACGCCCTGGCGGTCAGCTTGCGGTTGAAGATCCGTTTCTCCACGCTGGTGACCAAGGAGCTGCCCGCCTACCTCATCGCTCTGTCCACCGCCTCCTCTTCGGCGGCCCTGTCCACCAATCTGGAGACCTGCCAGCGACGGCTGGGCATCGACCGGCGCATCACTAACTTCGCCGTCCCCCTGGGCCAGGTGGTCTTCAAGACCGGCGGAGCGGTGGGCTTCTTCCTGCTGGCGGTGGGCCTGGGTGAGTTCTATGGGGTGGCCATGCCCCTTTCCTGGGTGATCACCGGGGTACTGGTGGCCGTACTGGTGGCCATTGCCGCGCCCCCCATCCCCGGGGGATACCTGTCCGGCTACACCGTGCTGCTGACCCAGTTGGGCATCCCAGAGGAGGCCATCGCCCTGGCCATCGCCGGGAACGTGATCCTGGATTTCTTCATGACCTCCTGCGGCATTGCCTGCCTGCAGTCAGAGCTGACGCTGACGGCCCACCGGCTGGGAATGCTGGACCTGGAGACGCTGAGGAAGGGAGCGCAAACATGAGAGAGGCATTGGGAAGGCGGCTCTGGGCCCTGCTGTGCGCCCTGGGGCTGCTGGCGGTGCTGACCGCTGGCATCGGGACCCAGGCAGCCCAGGCCGACGGGGAGACGGCCCGCTTTGAGACGCTGGAGGACTTCTCCGGCACGGTGGTGGGCACCATGACGGGCACCGTCCACGACCAGACCATGTCCGCCCAGGTGGACGATGTGGAGTACCGATATTTCGACGATGTGTCCTCCATGATCCTGGCCCTCCAGAGCGGACAGGTGGACGCCGACGTACTGGATCTGCCTCTGGCCCAGCTGGCGGCGGCCCAGCATTCTGACCTTGCCATTTTTCCAGATACCGTGGCTTCTGACAGCTACGGCCTGGGCCTGGCCAAGGGCAGCCCCCTCACCGGCCAGGTGAGCGCCATCATCGAGCGGTTTCAGGCCGACGGCACCCTGGACGGCCTGGCGGAGAAGTGGATGGGGGCGGACGAGAGCGCCAAGACCATTGAGATAGAGGACTACGACGCCCCCAACGGCGTGCTTTACTACGCCCATGACTCCACCAGCCAGCCCATGAGCTACGTGGGGGACGGCGGGGAGTCCCTGGGATACGAGGTGGAGCTTGTCTACCTCATCGCCCGGGAGCTGGGCATGGAGCTGGAGATCATCCAGTCCGCTTTTCCCTCTCTCATCCCCATGCTGACCAGCGGCCGGGCGGACCTGATCTCCGGCTCCATTAGCATCACCGAGGAGCGCCGGGAGAGCATCGACTTTGCCACCGCCCACTACACCGGCGGGGTGACCATCCTGATCCGGGCAGAGGACCTGGCCGCCGCCAGTGCGGACGTCCGGTTTCAGGAACTGGAGGACTTCTCCGGCACCACCGTGGCCGCCTTTACCGGCACCACCCATGACCAAATCCTATCCGGACTGGTGGACGGGGTAGAGTTTCAGTACTATGACGACCTGTCCTCCCAACTGCTGGCTCTCCAGACCGGGGTGGTGGATGCCGTCATCAACGACCTGCCGGTGGTCAACTTGGCGGCGGCCAGACAACCAGACTTGGCCGTATTCCCTGAGATCGTCGCGGAGGACAGCTATGGGCTGGGGCTCCAGAAGGACAGCCCCCTCACCAGCCAGATCAGCGCCATCATCAAGCAGTTCCAGGCCGACGGCACCCTGGACGCCCTGGAGGCGGAGTGGATGGGCGCAGACGAGAGTGCCAAATCGGTGGATGTGGGAGAGTATGACGCCCCCAATGGGGTACTGCGCTATGCCCACGACTCCACCATGGAACCCATGAGCTATGTGGGAGACGACGGCTCCTCCATGGGCTATGAGGTAGAACTGGTGGCCCTCATCGCCAAGGAACTTGGAATGGAACTGGACATCACTCAGGGCAATTTCAGCGGTATTATGGTCATGCTCCAGAGCGGCCAGGTGGACATTATCTCCAGCTCTATCAGCATCACCGAGGAGCGCCGGGAGAGCATTGACTTCCCCACCGCCCATTACATCGGCGGCGTATCCCTGCTGGTGCGGGCGGAGGACCTGGGCCAGGTAGTGGCGGAGGAAGAAACTGGCTTCCTCCAGGGGCTGGCCGATAGCTTCTACCGGAACTTCATCGAAGCAAACCGGTGGCAGATGGTGCTCTCCGGTTTGGCGGTCACGGCGGTCATCTCCGTGTTCTCCGCTCTGTTCGGCACGGTGTTTGGCTTTGGGCTGTGCATGGTGCGCCGGAGTAAGAACCGCCTGGCCTCCGCCCTGGCAGCAGCCTTCATCCGTCTGATTCAGGGAATCCCGGTGCTGGTGCTGCTGATGGTGCTGTTCTATGTGGTCTTTGCCCGCTCCCGGCTGGACGGAGTGGTGGTGGCCATTGCGGCCTTCTCCATCAACTTCGGTGTCTATGTCTCTGAGATGATCCGCACCGGCATCAACGCGGTGGATCCTGGCCAGTGGGAGGCCGCCTCCGCCCTGGGCTTTGGCCGGGCCAAGACCTTTACGAAGATCATCGCCCCCCAGGCCGCCCGGCACATCCTGCCGGTATATAAGGGCGAGCTGATCTCCATGGTGAAGATGACCTCGGTGGTGGGCTATATCGCGGTGCAGGATCTGACCAAGGCCAGCGACCTAATCCGCAGCCGCACCCTGGACGCCTTCCTTCCTCTGATCGTCACGGCCATGATCTACTTCCTGCTGGCCTGGGCGCTGACCACTCTATTGGCCATCCCAGAGCGGAAGGTGGACCCCAAACGCCGGTCCAGGAAGCTCAAAGGGGTGGACCCCCAGCCCCTCCCTTCCGTGACCAGCGAGGCTCCGGCAAAGCGGGAGCGCGCCGACCGGACGGAGCCGGTCATCACCGTGTCCCACCTGAGGAAGGAGTACCCCAACGTAACCCCCCTGAAGGACGTGAACACCAACGTCTTTGCCGGGGATGTCATCTCCATCATCGGCCCCTCCGGAACAGGCAAGAGCACTCTGCTCCGCTGTCTGAACCGGTTGGAAACCCCCACCGGCGGCAGCGTGATGGTGTTTGGACAGGAGCTGACCACGGCCAAGACCGCCCAGCTCAACGCGGTGCGCCGCCGGATGGGCATGGTGTTTCAGAACTTCAACCTGTTCGCCCACCTGACGGTGATGGAAAACATCATGCTGGGCCCGGTGGAACTGCTGGGCTACTCCCGGCAGGAAGCCTATGACCGTGGGATGGAGCTGCTGAGAAAGGTCGGTCTGGGAGAGAAGGCCAACAACTACCCAGATGAGCTCTCGGGCGGGCAGCGGCAGCGCGCCGCCATCGCCCGTACCCTGGCCATGGGACCGGAGATCGTCCTCTTCGACGAGCCGACCTCCGCCCTGGACCCCACCATGGTGGGCGAGGTTCTCTCCGTCATCCGCAGCCTGGCCGGCCAGGGGCTGACCATGCTCATCGTCACCCATGAGATGAAGTTCGCCCGAGATGTATCCACCCGGGTGTTCTACATGGATCAGGGGGTCATTTATGAGGAGGGCAGTCCGGAGCAGATCTTTACGCATCCGAGAACGGATCGGTGCCGGGTCTTCATCCATCGGCTGAAGACCTACTGCTGTGAGATCACCTCCCACGCCTTTGATTTCTACGCCATTGCCTCCCAGATCGACGCTTTTGCCCGCAAGCAGCTGCTGGGGGCGCGCCAGTCCCTAAAGTATCAGCAGATCTTCGAGGAGCTGTGCGTGGCCGCCATCCTGCCCGCCCTGCCGGGGGATGACATCCGGCTCAGCTTTGACGCCATCTGCAGCGAGGACGGCAGCGAATGTGAAACGGTGATCCGCTGGCAGGGGACGCCCTTCGACCCGCTGACCCAGGGGGATGCACTGAGCGTGCGCCTGGCCCTGGCCTGGACCAAAGACAGCCGGTATGCGTTCGCGGACGGGGTCAACACCGTCACCATTCGATTTTGAGGGGCCGGCCCGGACGGCCCTGGGAAGGGAGTGAGCCCATGACGCCACAGCAGCAAGAGATCATGCCCCGCGTCCTGCGGGATATGAACGACGGGGTGCTGGTGCTAAACACGCAGGGACAGATCCTGTATCTGAACCAGCAGGGGCGGGCGCTTCTGGGTGAGGAGCAGGACCTGGTGGGCATGCGGTACGCCTCCCTGCTGGCGCGGGATGAGTCTGGAGGGAACGACGGATTCCACCAGTTCATCCTGGACGCGGTGTACGATAAGGAGCACACCCACAGCGGTCAGGCGGACTACCAGGCGCCGGGCCGAGAGAAGCGCCGCTTCCGGCTGACCTCCTCCTTTCTGAGGAGCGAGGACGGAGAGGAGCGGATCGGCGTGGTGGTGCTCTTCTCCGACGTGACCGAGGTGGCCCGGCTGAACCGACAGCGCCGGGAGTCGTCCACCATTTTCGCGGTGCTCATGATCTGCGTGTGCGCCTACCTGTTCCTGTGGAGCCTGCTGCGCTACCTGGACATGGAGCCGCCGGGGTGGGTGATGAACCTGATGATCGAGGCCATCTCGGTGATCATGTTCCTCATCATCCTGAAGACCACCAGCTTTTCCATCCGAGATATCGGCCTGCGGGTGACCAACGCCCGGGCCACCTTCCTGCCGGACATCCTCATCACCCTGGCTGGCACCGTGGTGCTGGTGGTGGGTAAGGTGGTCCTGCTGCGGGTGGCCCCCGGCTTCTTCCCGGAGGGGGCGCCCTTCTGGGACTGGAGCGTGGGCACCTTCGCCGACGTCATCTATCCCCTGACCGTCATCCTGCAGGAGTTCCTGGCCCGGGGGGTCATGCAGGAGAACCTGCGGCGGATCTTCACGGGAAAGCACGCGGGGGCCATGTCCATTCTCGTCTCCGCCCTGGTGTTCGGCGTGCTCCACATCGCCTATGGCCTGCCCTACATGCTGGGGGCCACCCTGCTGCTGGGGGTGCTGGGCGTGTTCTATCATAAGCAGGGCAACATCTGGGGCCTGTGTATCATCCACTATGTCCTGGGGGAGGTGGCGACATTCCTGCGTTATCTGATCTGACCGTCGCCCCGCTGAACGGGGCCTGGTGGGCACTCTTCGTCCTGACGGCCGCCGCCATCGCGGGGATCTGGCTGGTTCGGGGCAGGGGCAGAAAATCCACGAAGGACAATCGGCGGTTCCTGGGCTGGTTCGGGGCGGTCACCCTGGCCTACCTGTGGGGGTATAAGACCCTTTTGTCCTTCAACCCGGAGTTCGATTTCCAGTTCTGGAACGAGCTGCCACTGCAGCCCTGCAACCTGATCGCCATTCTGGCCATCCTGGCGGCGGCCACGGACTGGCAGGTGCTGAAGAACTTCTGCCTGTGCGCCGGCATTCCCTTCGCCATGGTGGCCCTGCTCATGCCGGTGGACGGCTTCTCCCAGGTTCCCCTGTTCTCGGTGAACGCCATCGGCTTTTACGGATTCCATGGTATGGTGCTGGCGCTGTCCGTCAGCTTCGCCACCCTGGGAGTGTGCCGGTCCCGCCTGCGGGACATACCCGGCACGGCAGCGCTGCTGGTGGGGCTGGGGACGGCGGTGCACGGCGTCAATGTCCTGCTGCGGGCCACCGTATTCGGCGGGGCCAACTATTTTTATACCTTCGGCTTGGAGGGCAACGTGGTGCTGGAGGGGCTGTGGGCCCTGCTTCCAATGCCCCTGGTCTATGAACTGCCCCTGCTGCTGGTGCTCATCGCCGTGTGCCTGGCGACGACCCTGCTCGCCCGCCTGGGCGAAGGGCGAAGGAGACAGAACTGCTAGCATTCGTCAACTGCGGACTGGACCGCGAATCAAATTTGGAGGTATCGCAATGAACATCGTCAAGAACAAGCAAAACAGCAAGCTGACCCTGGCCCTGGAGGGCCGGCTGGACACCACCACCGCCCCCCAGCTGGAGGGGGAGCTGTCCGGCGCCCTGGACGGCGTGACCGAGCTGGCGCTGGACTTTGAGAAGCTGGAGTACCTGTCCTCCGCCGGACTGCGGGTGATTCTGGCGGCCCAGAAGACCATGAACAAACAGGGGAGCATGGTGGTTCGCCACGTGAATGAGACCATTCAGGAGGTCTTCGAGGTCACCGGCTTTGTGGACATTCTGACCATTGAGCCGTAGAGAGCAGCGGCGCACCGCTGCGGCGGCGAAGAGAATTTTCCAGTATAGGGGATGGAATGATGAAATCCAATGAGATCAAACTGACCAACAGCCTGAGCTGCGCCGTGGAGGCGATCCAGGAGGTGGAGCGGGCCTGCCGGGAGGCGGGGCTGGAAGGGGAGCAGGTCAACCGGATGCGCCTGCTCACCGAGGAGGCCATTGCCATGACCACCGACATCCTCACCAGCTGCCGGGGGACGCTGTGGATGGAGTGGGAGGGGGGCGAGTGCCAGCTCCACCTCACCGCCGTGGCCCCCATGGACGAGACGGAGAAGGCGGCCTTCCTGGAGGCGTCCCGAGCCCGGGCGAACGCCCCGGTGAAAGGGCTGCGCAACCGGATCAGCGCTCTGCTGTCCGGCCTGCTCAGCAGCGGGGAGTACCCCCAGCTCTATCAGTCCATGCAAGGGGGCTTCGTGGGGTCCTATGCCGGGGCGGCCCTGACGGGCATGCCGGTGTGGTCCCTGTCCGCCTATACCAAGAGCCGGACGGAGCAGGAGCGGGAGTCGGACGGGCTGGAACGATCCATCCTCACCGGGCTGGCCGACGACGTGGTGGTGTCGGTGAAGAACAACTGGGTGGAGCTGGTGGTGCGCAAGCGGTTTGACCCGCCGGCCAAGGCGGCCCTGCCCCGGTTTACCGGCCTGTCCCACGTCTGCATCTTCGTGGACGACCTCCAGCAGGGAGTGGCCTACTACCGCCGATTGCTGGGTGCCATTCCCGACCACTACCTGCCCCACTGGAGGAACCGGGGATTCTTCCAGGCCGCCGGCTTCCTGGAGGAGGCGGGCCAGGGGGAGGTGTCCATCGCCTTCCTCAACATCCCCGGCGCCCGGCTCACCCTGGAGCTGATGGAGTACCACCATCCCCAGGGGCGGAAGGAACCGGTGTTCTTCGCCGCCAACGACGTGTCCGGCGCCCGGCATGTGGCCCTGAAGGTGACCAACATCGAGCAGGCCTTCCTCCACGTGAAGGCCATGCCGGATACCCGGCTCATCAATGACAGCGGCCGGTACCGGGTGTTCCAGATCAGCCCCACCACCCCGGAGGAGGTGCGCTTCTTCGACCAGGATCTGCGAGAGACCGACCAGCGGAACGTGGACACCGCGGAGATCCTCAGCCAGGTGCGGTACTTCTACTTCCTGGACAAGTACGGCCTGCAGTGGGAGTTTGAGCAGGGCCACACCGACATCGGGGACTGACGCTCGCCTGCTGCGCACCTCTGTTGGCCAGGCGGCAACCGTGTGCTGGTCGGCAGACCTCCCCCGTTGGCTAAATTTTTGTACAATTTCCTACGCAAACCTGAGGTGAATCCGTCATGATCACATTTATTTGTGCCATCATCCTGCTTCTTGCCGGCTACTGGTTATACGGGCGGCTGGCCGAAACAGTATTTCGCCCGGATGATCGGCCGACGCCCGCAATGGAGCACCCGGACGGTGTGGACTATGTGCCCATAAAAACCTGGCGGGTCTTCCTGATCCAGCTGCTGAATATCGCGGGCACCGGCCCGATCTTCGGCCCCCTGATGGGCGCAGTGTTCGGGCCGGTGGTATTTCTGTGGATCGTATTCGGCTCCATTTTAGGGGGTGCCGTCCACGACTACATGAGCGGCATGATCTCCGTGCGGATGAACGGGGCATCCGTCTCCGAGATCGTGGGCAAATACCTGGGTGGAGCGGCCAAGCAGATCATGCGGGTATTTTCTGTGATCCTGCTGGTGCTGGTGGGCGCTGTATTCACCACCAGCCCCGCCGCGCTGATCGCCCGACTCACTCCGGAATGGATGGACACCCAGTTCTGGGTGGTGGTCATCCTGATCTACTACCTGCTGGCAACGCTGTTACCCATTGACAAGCTCATCGGCAAGCTGTACCCCCTCTTCGGGTGCGTGCTGCTGCTGATGGTGGTGGGGATTATCGGCGGGCTGGTAGCCGGGGGCTACACCCTGCCGGAGCTGGTGATTGCAGACCTGCATCCGGACGGTCTGCCGGTGTGGCCGTTTATGTTCGTCACGGTGGCCTGCGGCGCCGTCTCCGGCTTCCACGTCACCCAGTCCCCCATGATGGCGCGGTGCATAACAACAGAAAAGGATGGCCGCAAGGTGTTTTATGGCGCCATGATCGCCGAGAGCGTCATCGCCCTGGTGTGGGCGGCGGCGGGGGTGGCGTTTTACGAAACCACCGGCGGCTTGCAGCAGGCGCTGACCGAATTGGGGCAGTCGGGCACGGTGTACGACATCTCCGTATCCCTTTTGGGCGTTGTCGGCGGTGCGCTGGCCATTATTGGCGTGGTGGTCTGCCCCATCTCCTCTGGGGATACCGCATTCCGCAGCGCCCGGCTGACCATCGCCGACTGGTTCCGGATCGACCAGTCCAATCTGGGCAAGCGGCTGGCTATCACCCTGCCCCTTCTCCTGGCCGGCGCGCTGCTGACCCAGCTGAACTTTGACGTGATCTGGCGGTACTTCTCGTGGAGCAACCAGACCCTGGCCATGATCACCCTGTGGGCCGCAGCCATGTATCTGGCCCGGCATGGGGAGAAATGGTGGCATTCCCTGATATGCGCTCTACCGGCCACCTTTATGTCCGCGGTGTCCTGCACCTATATCCTGATGGCGGAGGAGGGGCTCCGCCTCTCCCAGGGGATCTCCTACCCGGTGGGGGCGGTGTTCGCCGCCGCCTGCATGACCCTCTACCTGTTCAAGGCGACCCGGTGGGACCGGGAGCGCCGGCCGCTCCGTGGGTAAACCGAAGAAGCGTGGGCGTCAACTGCAGGAAATCACGGAACTGACTGAGGGAAAGGGGATGGCTTTCGCCATGAATGTGGCCTATCTGGGGATCGACCTGCTCCACCCTGTGCTGGACGCAGTGCTCCGGGAGGGGTGCCGGGTGGTGAAGCTCTTTACCTGCCCCACCGATAATGTGACAGAGTTCAACACCGCCGTCATCGCCACCGCCCGGGAGCGCGGCATTCCCTGGACCATGGAGCGGCTGACCGGGGAGGACCTGAAGGAGCTGGAGCGCACGTGCGATCTGCTCCTGTGCGCCGGGTACTATTACCGTGTCCCCGTGTCCCCCACGCTGCCCATGGTCAACTTCCACCCCGCCCCCCTGCCTATGGGCCGGGGCCCCTGGCCCATGCCGGTGATCCTCCTGCGGGGGCTGCCGGAGGGGGGGATCACCGCCCACAGAATGGCCCCGGAGCTGGACCGGGGGGACATCCTCCTGGAGGAGACCTTCCCCATCCGCCGGGGGGAGACCCTGCAGAGCTACATGGAGCAGGTGTACCAGCGGGCGCCCGGCATGGTGCACCGGCTGGTGACCGACCTTCCCGGCCTGCTGGCCCAGGCCAAAGCACAGGGAGAGGGAGACTACTGGCCCTCCCCCACCCAGGAGGACTGGACGGTCACCCCGGAGATGGATGTGGAGCAGGCCGACCACATCCTCCGGGCCTTTTACGGCTATGAGTGCGTCTACCGGGCGGGAGAGCGCCGCACTGAGCTCATCGGCGGCCGGGCGGAGGCCGGGGACAACAAGGCCCAGCCCTTCCCGGTGCGGGGGGGATTTATCCGGGCAGAGAGGATCAGGAATCTGTAGACAATGGAGACACAGCCTATCACATTGAAGGAAAAGCAGGCGGTGGAGGGGCTGCGGGTGCGGTACGGGCACAGCCTGGCCTCCCACGCCTTTGCCTCACTGTACCTCTGGCGGGAGCAGATGGGACTGTCCCTGCTGCTCACCCCGGATATGTTCACCGCGCGCTGCCTCTGGCAGGGGGAAAATGCATGGTTCTTCCCCTGCGGGGGAGAGCGCGCGGTGGCGGACTTTGTGGCCCGGGGAAGAGAGGAGCCGGGATTTTCCCTGTGCTATCTCCGGGGGCAAGACGCCGCCTGGCTGGAGGACCGCTTTCCCGGCCAGTGGCAGCTGCGCCGGGCGCCGGAAGCGGATGAGTATCTCTATGATGTGGCAGGGCATCTGGCCCTGGCAGGGGGAACCTATGCCAACCTGCGCACCCAGGTGCACAAGGTGGAGCGGGAGTACCGGCCTGAGACCCGGCCCTTAGGGGAGGACACCCTGGCCGACGCGCTGGATATCATCCGCCGGTGGGAACACGGTCACTGCCGGTTTGACGACTGCGGCCTGCGGGACGACCGGGTGGACGAGGAGGCCCTTCTGCTGCGCCGGGAGCTGGAGGTGACGGGGATCGTCCTCTACCTGGACGGGCGGCCCACGGCGGTGTCCGCCGGATTCTTTCTGGCCCCCGGCCTGTTCGACCTGGCGGTGGCCAAGAGCGTGCCCACCGCCCAGGGGGTGTCCTACTACGCCAAGCGGGAGCTGTTCCGGCGCCTGGACTGCGCCGCGGTCAATCTGGAGGAGGATCTGGGCATCCCGGGCCTGCGCCAGATGAAGAACCGGCTGTGCCCCGCGGCGAAAAGCGAGATCTGGGAGGCGAGGCCCCTGTGGAACGGATGAAAGACCATTTTGCCGCCCGGATGTTCCGCCGCCTGCTCCTCCCCTCCCTGGCCTCATCTCTGGGCCTGGCCCTGGCGGACATGGCGGACGCGGTGGTGGTGGGCCAGCGGATGGGGGCCACAGGGCTTGCCGCCATCAGTCTGAGCCTGCCCCTCTATATGGTGTTCAACGTGTTCATGCACGGCCTGGGCATCGGGGGGAGCGTGCGCTACTCCCAGCTGCTGGGGGAGGGGCGGGCCAAGGAGGCGGCGGACTGCTTCAATCGGGTGATGGGTGCAGGGCTGCTGGTCAGCCTGGCCATCGCCGCCGTGGTCAACCTCTTCCCCGACGGGGTGCTGGGGCTGCTGGGCACCCGGGAGGGGGACGGGGCGCTGTACTGGGCCAGCCGGAGCTATGTGCGCATCATCGCCCTGGGCGCCCCCCTCTTTTTCCTCAGCTATATGCTGGGCTACTTCCTGCGCAGCGACGACAACCAACGGCTGGCCAGCGTGGGCTTCCTGCTGGGCAACGGGGTGGACATCCTGTGCAATGTGGTCCTGGTGCTCTGGCTGGACCTGGGCACCACCGGCGCCGCTCTGGCCACCCTCCTCGGGCTGGTGGTGTCGGTGGCCTGCTACCTGCCCGGCCTGTTCTCCAGAAAGCACCTGCTGCGCCCCGCCCTGCCCAAGCCGGACGTGGGGGAGGTGCTGGGGTGCTTCCGCACCGGGTTTGCCACCTCGTCCCAGTACATCTTCCAGATGGTGTTCCTCCTCATCGCCAACAACGTGCTCATGAACCTGGCGGGGGAGAACGGGGTGGCGGTGTTCGACATGGTTCAGAACGCCTCCTATCTGATCCTCTACCTGTATGACGGCACGGCCAAGGCGGCCCAGCCCCTGGTGAGCACCTTCCACGGGGAGAAGAACGCCGCCGCGGCCCTGAGGACCAGGCGGCTGAGCCTCATTTGGGGGAGCGCGGCGGGGGGCGCGGCCACGGTGCTCATCTGCCTGTTTCCCGGTTTCCTGTGCGGGGTGTTCGGCCTGCATGGGCAGGCGCTGATCGGTCTGGGCAGCCTGGCCCTGCGGCTGTTCTGCCTGGGGGGCGTCTTTGCCGGGGTGAGCATCCTGCTGGAGAGCTACTACCAGGGGGTGGAGGAGGAGCGCAGCGCCTTTTTCATTGCCCTGCTGCGGGGGTGCGTGGTGCTGCTGCCCTGCACGGCGGTGTTCTCCCTCACCTCCCTGGAGGGGTTCTGGTGGCTGTATCCCGTCACGGAGGTGGTGTCCCTGGCCCTGTTCCTGCTGTGGCGGCGGCTGAGCCGGCGCCGGAGGGCGGCCTTTGACCCCGAGCGGGTGTTCAGCCTGACCATCCGGGGGGACAGCCGGGACATCTCCCGGCTGAACGACGGCATCGAGGCGTTCTGCCAGCGGTGGGGCGCCACAGTGCGCCAGCAGTACTTCGTCACCATGGCGGCGGAAGAGGTGTGCATGGCCATCATCACCAACGCCCTGGACAGGATCCCCAACGGGGAGATCCAGGTGACCCTGGTGGCCCTGGAAGATGGGGAGTTCGAGCTGCACATCCGGGACAACGCCGTATCCTTCGACCCCTTTTCCCTGGAGACGGAAAAAGCGGGGAGGGGTGGGGACTTTGATATGGACGCCATGGGCATGCTGGTGATCAAGCAGCAGGCCAAGGATTTCTTCTACCGGCACTACCAGGGCTTCAACAGCCTGGTGGTGCGCATCTGAGAGGAGGATGGGACATGGGCAAAATCAGGCTCTCCCTGAAGGTCAAGATGATCGGCGTGGTGCTGGCCGTGGCACTGGTCATCGCCTGCACCGCGGTGCTGGTGAGCTATACCGTCTACGCCAACACCATGGACACCCACTATGAGACGCTGACCATGAACCTGGCCAGGACCACGGCGTCCATGCTGGACAAGGGGCAGGTGCAGGCCCTCACCGACGGGGTGATGGAGGCCTACCGGGCCCAGTGCGTCCAGGAGGATACCCCGCCCGACTTTGACAGCTTTACCCAGTCGGACTGGGACGCCTACTACGCCGCCTTTGACGGGGTGGTCCAGTCGGAGGAGTATGCCGGGGTGCTGGATGTGTTAGAGCAGATCCGCCAGGACAACGGTATCCAGTCGCTGTATCTGTGCTATATGGACCAGGCCACCGGCAAGGCGGTGTACCTGGTGGACGCCTCCGACCCGAATGACGCCTGTCTGCCCGGGGACTGTGACGACATCGAGGCGGGCAATCTCAGCCTGATGGAGCAGGGCGTCTATGATTTCCCCGCCTACATCACCAACTATCCGGAGTACGGCTGGCTGTGCTCTGCGGCGGCGGCCATCACCGACGAGGATGGCCGGGTGATCGCCAACGCCTACGTGGACATCTCCATGAACGACGTGATGCAGGACCGCTACGAATTCCTCACCCAGCTGCTGCTGATCCTGGCCGGGGCGGCGCTGGTGCTCACCGTGCTGCTGGTGCTGGCCATCACCCGCACGGTGGTACGGCCCATCAACCGGCTGTCCGCGGCGGCCGGGGCCTTTGTCTCGGACAAACGGGAGCGCCGGGAGGGAGCCTCCGCCATCTCACGGCTGGAGATCCACACGGGGGACGAGATTGAAAACCTGTCCCGGTCCATCCAGAAGATGGAGCAGGATATCAACAGCTACATCGACAACCTGTCCCGGGTGACGGCGGAGAAGGAGCGCATCGGGGCAGAGCTGGATGTGGCGGCGAAGATCCAGGCGGATATGCTGCCCTGCATCTTTCCCGCCTTCCCCGACCGGAATGAGTTTGACATCTACGCCACCATGACCCCCGCCAAGGAGGTGGGGGGCGACTTCTACGACTTCTTCCTGGTGGACGACGACCATCTGGCTCTGGTGATTGCCGACGTGTCGGGCAAAGGGGTGCCGGCTGCCCTGTTCATGGTGATCGCCAAGACCCTGCTGAAGAACGCGGCCCAGACCGGCCTGTCCCCCAAGGCGGTGCTGGAGAAGGTGAACAACCAGCTGTGCGAGAACAATGAGGCGGAGATGTTCGTCACCGTGTGGCTGGGCATCTACGAGATCTCCACCGGTCGGCTGACGGCGGCCAACGCGGGCCATGAGTATCCCGCTCTCCGGCGGGGGGACGGGACCTTTGAGCTCTACAAGGACAGGCATGGCTTTGTGCTGGCGGGGATGGAGAATGCCCGATACCGGGAGTATACGCTGGAGCTGAACCCCGGGGACACCCTGTTCGTGTACACCGACGGGGTGGCCGAGGCCACCGACGCCCACAATACCCTGTACGGCACCGACCGGATGCTGACGGCCCTGAACGGCTGCGGCCAGGCCGTCCCCAGAAGGCTGTTGGCGGAGGTAAAGACGGACATCGACCGCTTTGTGGGGGAGGCGCCCCAGTTTGACGACATCACCATGCTGGCCATCCAGCGCCGGGACACGGGGGAGGACACGATGAAAAAGATCAGAGTGAGCCCCAGCCTGGACAGCATTGGGCGGGTGAGCGCCTTCTTCGAGGAGGAGCTCACCGCCCATCAGGCGCCGGGGAAGGTGGTGGCCCAGGTCAATATCGCGGTGGATGAGATCTTCTCCAACATCGCCCGGTACAGCGGGGCCACCGCGGCCACCGTGGGCTGCGAGGTGTCGGACGGCCGGGTGACGCTCCGGTTCGTGGACAATGGGCGGCCCTACGACCCCACCCAACAGGCCGACCCGGACACCACCCTGGACGCCGAGGAACGGGACATCGGAGGGCTGGGCATCTTCATGGTGAAGAAGAGCATGGACCGGGTCTCCTATGAGTATGCCGACGGCTTCAACATTCTGACTCTGGAAAAAAGCTGGTGAATCTGGTACCATGGAGCACGAAGACATCTTCCGGCGCAATGAGGAGGACGCCAACCGATACGTGGCCTTCTGCATGCGGGTGGCCGCGGTGGTGGCCGCCCTCATGTGGGGGCTGAACCTGCTGGGCTTTTTCATCATAGATCCACTGCTGATGAATCTGGTCATGCCGGCGGGCATCCTGCTCTTCCTGCTGGCTACCCTGCTGGTACGGGTGTGGAGGCTTCCCTACCGGTACCTGAAGTACGCCTGTATGGGCTGCTTCCTGCTGGGGGTGGGCATTCTGGCCGGTGCCCTCACCACGCAGCTGGTGCTGGCCTGGGCCTGCCCCATCATCCTCTCCTGCCACTACTACTCCCCCCGGTTCACCCGCTTCACCCTGCTGGGGGTGCTGGTGTGCATGCTGCTCTCGGTATACCTGGGACTGATCCTGGGGGTGTGGGACTCCAACATGATGCTCAGCAATGAGGAGGTCAACGGCGCGGCCCTCCGCCTGGACTATATGCGGCAGGCCATCGCGGCGGGAAACGATATCCCCGTGCGGGTATTCAATTTCTACTACCTGCCCCGGGCGGTGGTGCTGGTGGTGATCTACCTCATCGGCCTCACCCTGTGCCGGCGGACCCACGGCCTGCTGCGCCAGCAGGAGGCGGACAGCCGGGAGAAGGAGCGGATCGGCGCGGAGCTGAACGTGGCCACTCAGATCCAGCACTCCATGCTGCCCAGCATCTTCCCCGCCTTCCCAGAGCGGCCGGAGTTTGACATCTACGCCAGCATGACTCCAGCCAAAGAGGTGGGGGGCGACTTCTACGACTTCTTTCTGGTGGACGACGACTACCTGGCTCTGGTCATCGCCGACGTGTCGGGTAAGGGGGTGCCGGCCGCCCTGTTCATGGTGACCGCCAAAACCCTGCTGAAGAACGCGGCCCAGGGCGGGCTCACCCCCGCCCAGGTGCTGAAGCAAGTGAACGGTCAGCTGCTGGAGAACAACGAAGCGGAGATGTTCGTCACCGTCTGGCTGGGCATCTACGAGATCCCCACCGGAAAACTCATTGCCGCCAACGCCGGTCACGAATATCCCGCCCTGCGGCGGGGGGACGGCCACTTTGAACTTTACAAGGACAGGCACGGCTTCGTGCTGGCAGGGCTGGAAAGCGCCCGCTACCAGGAGTATGAACTGGAGTTGGCAGTGGGGGACACCCTGTTCCTCTATACCGACGGGGTGACCGAGGCCACCGACGCCCACAACACGCTGTACGGCACCGACCGGATGCTGACGGCTCTGAATGCCCGGCCAGAGGGGAACCCCCGAAGCCTGCTGGCGGAGGTAAAGGGGGATATCGACCGATTCGTAGGGGAAGCCCCCCAGTTTGACGATATCACCATGCTGTGCCTGAAGCGTAGGCAGTAGGAAGGAGAGAGGGATATGCTGGTCATCGACTGCTGCCCCCGGGGGGAAGATTCCGCCACCCGGAGGTACTATCAGGCCTACCTGGAGGCGGCCACCCCGGAGCGGGTGGAGATGGTGGAGCTGGCCCGGCTGGGCCTGCGCCCCCTGGACTGGGAAACCCTGGCCCTGCGGGACAGGCTGAGCGCCGAAGGGCGGTTTGACCACGTCCTGTTCCATCTGGCCCGGCAGTTCCGGGACGCGGAGGAGATCCTCATCGCCGCCCCCTTCTGGGACCTGTCCTTCCCCTCCCTGCTGAAGGTGTACCTGGAGCAGGTGAGCGTGGCCGGACTGACCTTCGGCTATACCCGGGAGGGGCAATGCGTGGGCCATTGCAGGGCCCGGCGGCTGCTCTACTTTTCCACCTGCGGCGGCTATGTGGGGGAGGAGCACCTGGGCTTTGCCTATGTGAAGGCTCTGGGGGCCATGCTGGGCATTCCGGAGTGCGTGCCCTATATCCTGGAAGGGCTGGACATTGACCCGGCCCAGCGGGAGACGGTGCTGGCGGAGGGAATTCTACGGCTGAGATCCCAGCTGGCAGAAGACGGGAGAGCCTAAGAAAAAGGTGGGCCTTATGTCCCCATCCCTAACGGCTGGGACTTTAGGGACCGCTTGGTAAAATCATGCGCAGCGCACACAGCGCCTGGGGATCCCGGGCGCTGTGTGGCTTTATATGGGCTTACATTTTCCGCTTACTCTGCAAGTGGAAAGCTCAGGTCATAACACGGAATCAAGAGCAGCCACAAACAGTGAGGTTCCATTATGACGAGGCGGAAAAGCAACAACATAGTGATGCATAAAAACGCCCCTTATTTTCTGGGCATTAAACCGCACGGTGTTTCAGAAATTTATCATATTTCCACTTGTCTTGTCGGTTGCAACAAAACATTCTGAACGTGGCCAATCTGCATCCCGCGGAATACAGCCATCTCAAACTGCGTATCCGCTCTTCAGCAAGCTTCGTACAGACCGTATGGCACTGCAAGTCTGCACGTCGGAGTATTCGCGTTTTGTCTCCCGTCACACCGGGTCAGGCAAGTTCTGCCCCTGCTGAATAAACATGAGCGTTCCAATTTCTCTTGAGAAATCTGCCTTGTCCTTATTGCGTATTTTTACGCAGATTAATAAGAAACAAAGCGTGCGACGATCATCAGGCTGCCTTGAGCCTGGCCATCGGCAAAGATGGGGGAGGTGTTCATACTGATATTAATGTACCTCGCCTCCACCTGCTGGTTCAGGGTTTCCTCAATCTCCTCCCGGCTCAGGGTCTCCCAGCCGCCCGCTACCGCGGCATCGTCATAGACGATGCCAGTGGGGGTGGGCTCAGCCGCTGTGTCCTGGCAGCCGGTGA
>ERZ780149.1574-NODE-1574-length-24004-cov-9.370621_pt1 | contig 24004 bp, 15 predicted proteins | sample MGYA00511367_ERZ780149 | MGnify/ENA primary metagenome ERZ780149 (study PRJEB29588, sample SAMEA2153852) | human gut metagenome | biome: human gut; feature: human-associated habitat; material: faeces | place: Denmark | collected 2008/2010 ... | reverse complement strand
TCCATAGCATAAGTGCATTATTTCAATCATTACAACTGCATATAACCCGACAAATATATTGTATGTTCTACATATAAAAAATCCTCCTGCCATCAACAGCAGAACATATACCAATAATTCCATAATACTGCCGGTTGGAAAAAACATCATAATCGTCATTCCAAGAAAGGCAAACAATATATAATAAATAAACTTTACCTTTTTCTTAAGAAATCTGGTAAAGAAATGAAAAACCGTCAACATTTCAATGCTTCCCATAATATATACATTGAAAATATCTAATCCATCCATTCTTTCACACTCTCCGTTCCTTCATATATTTCAAAACAACACTTGAAAATTCCTTGCTCCGTAAGCGTGATACAGGTATCTGTTTGTCATTTATCATATACGCCATCCCATTTTTATAACTTTTCAGATGGCTCAAATTAATTAAATAACTTCTATGGCATTTAAAAAATCTCCCATCTAGTTTTGTTTCAAGATTTTCAATTCTGTCATAGTAATCAATAACTTCCTCCGTTTTTAGATGCAGATATATTTTTCTGTCTATAATTTCACAAAAAACAATGTCATCAAAGGCAATAATATTACTCTCGTATCCCTTTTGGACAAGCAAACTTGCGTCTTTTGCATTTTGCATAGCAGAAAATAATCTCTCCATCGTTTTTTCAAAGCATTCTTCTTCAATCGGTTTTACCAGATAATCATATGCCTGGACTTCAAAGGATTGAAACACCATTTCCTTTAGAACTGTTATAAAAATTAGGTATCCTTTATAATTTTGACTACGCATCTTCCTTGCAGTTTCCATCCCATCTATTCCATCCATTTGAATATCTAAGAACAGAATATCTATATTTTTGTTGTGTCTCAGTAATTCCTCACCACTCCCGAATTGTGAAACAGTTATTTCTACGTTTTTTCTATGAAAAAAATCAAATACCAGCTTTTTGATTTTATCTAATATGTATTTTTCATCATCACAAATTGCTATGTTAATCACACGACCACCTCTTTCCTTAAAAAATTTATTTTAGCATCTATCCTCAAGTGAAACAATTATAATGCTTTGAAATGTAACTGTAATGATGTGTAATGCTGAATAGTCTAATAAATATATCGGTGAATTCTTATCAACTTTAAATTTGCCTATTGTTTTCGTCTGAATTGATTTTCTCCATCGCAACCTTGCCTGTTTCCTCTGCTCGTCACTTAATCTTCTCTGCTTACGATAACCACATAACAGGAAAAAGCAGATAGATTGCTACCTGCTCTTTCCATAAACCTTTATAAACTTGCTTCCTGACTCTTGGTCTTTGATTTTTCCGGTTCTTTCTTCTGCTGTTCCGATTTCACTTTCATCTGTGACAGCTTTTCCTTGACGGACACCCTGCTTTTTTCCTTATCCTTTCCGGTATCCAGTCCGGCACAGATCTTATCCAGCTTCGCTACTGCACCGTCAATCCGCTCCACCTGTTTCTTTAAGGCTGAGATATGCTTCTTTACAGGCATATTCAGTACCCTTGTAAGGGCAACGCCCTCTTTTTCGTCCGACACTTCCTTTGTACCTTTTCCGGTTAAGAGCCTTCCCACGTTGGCTACGCTGTTCCCTATCTGCTTGAACTCGTCCCCGATACTGTCTATCTGGTTGGCGGTCTTTTCATAACTGGTAAGCACATCAACCATCTTCTCCCGGCATCCGGAAAGCACCGACTGCACACCGGAAATTCCTTTCTGAAGAACCCTGTTCATTTCCTCCCTTCCCTTTTCCTTAAAGGCGGTTACTGCCTGTGCTGCGGTGTCAATCAAATGGTCTTTCAATTCCGATAAGCGTTCTGCAAGACTGCTTACCTTCTCCTGAAGGTATGACACCTTATCCAAAAGCTGACTTTCCGCTGCTTTCGGCTGGCTCTCCTGCATCCTTTCAAGCTGCTTCCGTACTCCTTGCAGTTCGTCCACCATAGCGGAAAGCTGTAACTGCATCCCGGCGATATACTGCAAGACCTCCATAAAGTCCTGTGACTGCTCTTTCATGCCCTGCTGTCCCAAAAGCTCCATGAACTGCTTCATAACGTCCATTTCCTCTGTGTTCTGTTCTTTCTTTGGTTCGTTTGCTTCCATAGCACCCTCCTATAAACTTTCTTCTTTTCCTTTGTTCTTTGTAACTTCCGGTTTCTCCGGCATCTTCTGATTGGAAATTTTCTGCTTCATCTCGGCAAGTTTCTCCTTGACGGATACCCGCCCTCTGGAACCGTCTGCTAACATCCGCTCCTTGTCATGCTCTGCGATACGCTCCGACATCAGGAAACTTGCAACAGGCTTTAACGGTTCCTCTGCCACCGCCTGTATATCTTCTGCCCTGTTCGGCTCACTTTCCTGCGTCTGTGCGCTCTGCTCTCCGTTTTCGTCCTCCGGCTCATCATCGCCCATATCCAGTGCATTATCGCCCTTTTCGTCCATATTCAGAAGCGTATTTAACTCTGCAAGGCGTTCTAGCTTCTCCGCCAGTTCCTGCTCCTGCGCAAAAGGTTTTGTAACTTCCACCTTTGCAGTTTCGAGCTGATGTTCCACGTTAGAAAGCTTCTGCTCCACGTCTGCCATTTTCCCGGTCATTCCCTCTAACGCATTGGACAGTCTTTGCAGATTTCCAAGTGGATCGGCTCCGATTTCCACCTCATGGCTCAGACTTCCTTTTAAGCTGATCGTAAACTTGGAGAAGAACGAGTCAAAAGACACGCTCATCTTAAAGCCCTGATATTCTCCGATTGTGACCGCCATGTTTGGCTGTTTGGCACTCCGGCACATATCAATCAACGCCGCACCCGCTTCCTTTTTGTCCGTATAGGTACGGTTTCCTATCTTCATGGAAAAAGCGTCCTTATCCACAGGCTTATGCGCCGCATAGGTCTGAATGTCCGCCCGGTATCCCTCAAGCCTTTCTTTTAAGGCTGTGATCTGCATCGGGTAATGCTTTGCGATATTGTCCTCCAGACGGTAACGCTGGCTTGTGTGGTTTGCCTTTAAGAGCTTCAGCTTTGAAACCTGTATATCCAAATCCATCTTCTCCTTAATGTAAGGGTTTCCGGTTGCAAGTGCTTTGACCTCTGCATAAGAGAGCGCCGCTTCGTCAATGTCCTCACAGGAACGCACCGGGGACTTGCTCGTCATGATCTGCCCGATAAACTTCTGCTTGTTCTCAATGAGCTGCCATGAATAGCTGTCGAAGGTGCCTTCCGTCACATACCGGAAAATCTTGACCTTATCATTCATATTGCCTTGTCGTAAAATACGACCTTCCTGCTGTTCAATGTCAGACGGACGCCAGGGCACATCCAGATGATGTAATGCAATCAGTCTGTCCTGTACGTTGGTTCCGGCTCCCATTTTGGCAGTAGAACCCAACAAAAAACGAACCTGTCCGCTTCTTACCTTTGCAAACAGCTCCGCTTTTCTTTTCTCCGTATTGGCATCATGGATAAATGCGATTTCTTCCGGTGGGACACCCTTTTCTTTCAGCTTGTTGCAAATGTCCTCATAAACATTGAATGTACCATCTCCTTTCGGTGTCGATAAGTCACAGAAGATAAGCTGTGCCGACTTCTGTTCCTTTGTTTCCTCCCATATCTCAAATGCCTTGTCCACACAGGTGGTGGATTTAGAATTATCCTCATCGGGAAGCATATCGTTGATTAAACGCTGGTCTAATGCAAGTTTTCTACCGTCATTGGTGATTTTGAGCATATTGTCAACGTGTGGCTCTACCTTCCTATCACGAACAGCCTCCGCACGATCCGCAAGGGACTGTACCATTTCTTTCTGATACTCACTCGGCTTTAACACCACATTTTCATACTCTGCTTCCGGTACAGGCAGTTTTAGCATATCCGGTGTCTGAATATCTGCACTTTCCTTGAAAAGTGAAATCAGCTCGGGCAGATTGAAGAACTTGGCAAACCTTGTCTTTGCCCGGTATCCGGTTCCCTCCGGTGCAAGCTCTATGGCTGTCTGCGTTTCTCCGAAAGTAGCCGCCCAACTGTCGAAATTGCCAAGACCAAGTTTCTGGAGCGTACTGTATTGCAGATAGCGCATATTCGTATAAAGCTCCGTCATACTGTTGGAAATCGGTGTACCTGTGGCAAAGGTAATGCCCTTGCCACCTGTCAGCTCGTCCATGTACTGACACTTTGCAAACATATCCGAGGACTTCTGTGCTTCTGTCTGTGCAATGCCCGCCACGTTCCGCATCTTGGTGTATAAGAAAAGGTTCTTATAATTGTGGCTCTCATCTACGAACAGCCTGTCAACACCAAGCTGTTCAAAGGTTACTACATTGTCCTTGCGGGAAGTATCGTTCAATCGGCTCAGCCTTGCGTCTAATGATTTTTTTGTTTTTTCCATCTGCTTAATGGTGTAACGCTCTCCCTTTTCCGCCTTGACCGCTTCGATTGCCATTTCTATTTCCGTTATCTGCCGCTCAATCATGGCAGCCTGTCTTTCCATTGAAAGCGGTATCTTTTCAAACTGCGTATGCCCGATGATGACCGCATCATAATCTCCCGTTGCAATACGGGAACAGAACTTTTTACGGTTGGCAGGCTCAAAATCTTTCTTTGTAGCAGCTAAAATATTTGCACCCGGATACAGGCGCAGGAAATCACTCGCCCACTGCTCTGTTAAATGGTTCGGTACAACAAATAAGCTCTTTTGGCAAAGCCCTAACCGCTTGCTCTCCATTGCTGCAGCAATCATTTCAAAGGTCTTACCCGCACCCACACAATGGGCAAGCAGGGTATTATCGCCGTAAAGCTGGTGTGCCACCGCATTAAGCTGATGCGGTCTTAATGTAATGTCCGGTGTCATGCCCGGAAACTTTAGGTGGGAACCGTCATACTCTCTCGGTCTGGTGGAATTGAAAAGCTCATTGTACTTGGCACACAAGGTCTGTCTGCGCTCCGGATCACGAAATACCCAGTCCTTAAAGGCTTCCCTTATGGCTTCCTGTTTCTGGCTGGCAAGCATGGTCTCCTTTTTGTTAAGAACTCTCTTTTCCTTCCCATCTTCCTCTATCGTATCAAAGATACGGGTATCACGAAGGTTTAAGGAATCCTCCAGAATACGGTAGGCATTTGCCCGGCTCGTTCCGTAGGTCATATTGACAAGTGAATTGCCACGATCCGCATTTTTGCCCTTTACGTTCCACTGTCCTGTCACATCGGAATACTGCACCCCGACAAGGTTACGGTCAAAGAGGTAATCCGGTGTTTCAAAGGTTTCCCGCATGAAATCCTCGATGTACTTAGGCTCAATCCATGTGGCACCGATACGCACCTCAATCTCGCTTGCATCAAGCTCCTTGGGCTGAACGCCCTCAAGAGCTGTGACATTGATTGCAAACTCTGGACGGTTCTCTGCAAATACCCTTGCGGTTGCCAGCTTCTCCCTGACATTTCCGCTTAAATACTCGTCTGCGGTTTCCCACTTTTCTGTGACCGGGTTCTGGAAGATCACTCTGGCAAGCTCCTTTGCCACTTCTTCCTCGCTTTTTCCCGTAAGCTCCGACATATAGGTTAGGTCTACCCTTGCCCTTTCCCCTAATGACACCGCCAGTGCTTCACTTGCGGTATCCACGCTTGTAACAACCTCTGCCTTTTTAATGGTTCGCTTGGAAAACATATCAGCCTTGCCTTTGAAGTTGCCCTCATCGTCTAATTTCTCCAATGAACAAAGCAGACAATAGCTTGAATCCTGATTAAACGCTCTCTTATTGGTCTGTGAATTGATCAGACCGTATTTCTTGGAAAACGCATCATACAGCTCATTAAGCTCTGCCTGCTTGCTCTTAATCATATCTTCCGGATATTCGTTCAACTGATAGTCAATCAGCTCCTGTGTACAGTCACGAATCTGCACCATGCCTTTCATGCGCTGCTCCATCGTTTCTGATACGTCCACAGGCTTCATAATGGAATTTTCCCGGTAATACACCCTCTCGTCCACGATAGTGTAACTGTAATTCTTCACGCCTGGATCGGCGGGGATTGCTTCTCTTGCCAGCTCATCATCAAGCTCATCGAACTCTACCTCGTCAATGCTGCCCTCGATATGGGATATAGCCTTTTCAAGCTGCTTGGATAATGAAATGGTGGTATCCGGTGTACAGGTGGCTTCCATGCCAAACTGCCCGCTGACCATTTCCATTTTTCCCATGATCATTTCCGGGTGGTCTGCAAAATACTGGTTCATGGCTATGCCATCTTCATTTTCACAAAGATGCACCCAATCCGGCTCGATGTCGATTACCCTGTCACGCTTCTTTAAGAAAAGAATGTCCGAAGTAACCTCCGTCCCTGCATTTTCCTTAAAGGCTGTGTTGGGAAGCCTGATCGCTCCAAGAAGCTCCGCTCTCTGCGCAAGGTACTTTCTGACTTCCGGGCTTTTCTTATCCATTGTTCCCTTTGAGGTGACAAATGCCACCACGCCGCCCGGTCTGACCTTATCTAAGGCTTTGGCGAAAAAGTAATCATGTATGAGGAAGTTATGCTTATCGTAGGCTCTGTCTGCCACCTTGTACTGACCGAATGGCACGTTTCCGATTGCCACATCAAAGAAATCATTGGGATAATCCGTCTTTTCAAAGCCAGTGATCTTCACATCGGCATTCGGGTATAGCTGCCTTGCAATTCTTCCGGTAATTCCATCAAGCTCCACACCATAAAGCCTGCTCTCCTGCATTTTTTCCGGCAACATACCGAAAAAGTTACCGATACCCATTGCCGGCTCCAAGATGTTACCTTTGGAAAAGCCCATTCGTTCCATCGCATCATAAATAGCCTTGATGATCACAGGGCTTGTATAGTGGGCATTTAAGGTACTTTCCCTTGCTGAATCGTATTCCTCGGCTGACAACAGGCTCTTTAATTCCTGATATTCACTTGCCCAATTCGTTTTGGTTTCATCAAAGGCATCAGCAAGACCACCCCAGCCCACATATTTTGCTAAAATCTCCTGTTCTTCTGGCGTGGCAATACGGTTTTCGCCCTCAATCTTTTCAAGCGTTCTGATTGCTTCCACATTCTGACGGAATTTTTCTTTTGCCGCAAAGCCTTTCCCGTCACTTTTCTCTGTTTCCGGAGCAATGTGGAAGTTGACTGCACCCGATTTGTCAATCTGTGGCTGTTCCTTTGGCGCTTCTGCTTCATTCTGCGGCTCTGGTTCGGCAATCACTTCACTTTCTTGCATAGGATTGGACAATTCTTCATTTTTCTGTTCATATTCACCCCATATTCTTTGGGAAACAGCAGAAAAATAAGGAGATTCTTCTTCCATAATGCTGAAGCGAATCTCCTCCATGTCCTCAAGGCTCTTTGCCCCGGCTATTTTATCATGGTACTTAAAATATAATGCTTCCCTGACAAGAATGCCCTCCAATCGTGCCAGTTCAGGCTCCGGCATACGTTCCCAAATATCATCCTTCTCCGTATGAATGGTAAAGCCTTCTCCGTCATCATGGTATCCAAGCGTATATTGCAGCTTATCATGTTCCCCACGAATATCACACTCAAAATCATAGACTGTTGTTCGTGTACCTCTGATATATTCCCGGTCTATCAATACAAGGTTTTGAACATCATCCGCAGTCAAAGGCGGTTCTTCTGTCTGCTCTATGGCAGGCTCGCCCTCATAATGTGCCGCATACTGTCCGGCATCCTTTAACAGACCGTCCATCTCCAGAGCTTTTTCTGTTTCGCCGCTGATTGTCTGCATCATTACATAGTCTGCCGCTTCTGCAAAAAGGAAATCATAGACCTCTTTTCCCTCCAAAGCTCGCTCATCGTCAGCAATCGTGACTGCCTGTGTTTTCTCGTTCCAGCCAACCACATCTTTCCGGTCTAATGCTCCGCAGATTTTAACCACAGCCGACATTTCAGACAGCCTTTTATTTAACTGCTCTATGTCTGTTTTTCCGGTTTCCGGTGCTTTTGGTTCTCCTTCAGCAACAGTTCCTGTTTCTCTATCTAATTCCTGATTGGTTACACCACCCTCCAACTTCGCCTGTTCTTTTTGCATGGCTTTCTCTGCCTGTTCCTGTTTATACTGTGCATAGGCTTCCTTTCCCTCCGGCGAAAGGTATTTATCTGCCTGCACAAGCTCCCGGATACGTTTCTCTACTACATTCCAGTTTAAAAGCACCTTTGCGTAAGGACTGCCATAGTTACCTTTCTCCAGACGGATACCTTTGGCATCGTGATCCTCGTGCGCTCTGTCACTTCCCGGAAGTGCGTGGGAGCTGCCGCCCGTACCATATTCATTTTTCAGAAAAGCAATGTTATCTTTCTTGTCATGCCCTTCCATGAAATACTCATAGATACGGAATTTTCCATGTTCAAAACCGCTTCCTCCTGCCAGCCTGTAATCAATCTCGTCCTGTGTGATAAAGTCCTCATTCCTTACCTCTACCGTATCAAGTGCTGGAAATTCTTTCTTTTCCACACCTAAATCCGCAAGCTGTTCTAATAAATAATCCGGTCTTTTCACATACCGCCATTTAATCTGCTTTTCTCCGCTGTCAAACTGTGCCTTTGCCTTTTCAAGCTCATCCTTAATCAGCTCTCTGCCTTCTGTTGTGGCTAAAAGCTCACACAACTTTTCCATGCTTGCCGGGTAATTGGAAAATTTAAGCTCCAGACTCTCCGGCATTTCCGATATTCCGTCACGGAAGAAATTGTTAATGTCCGTAGCAATTCTCTCACGCTCCACCGCATCCACAAGGAATACTTCGTTGGCACTCATATAAGTACCATTCTCCACCATAACACGGATATGGCTCTCCACTTCGCTCCAACTCATCACTGCAAGGGTATTTTCCTTTGCCGATGTACCGTAACCGATACGCATACCCATTTCATCAAACCACAGTGAAACAGGATTTCCGTCAAACTCAAAACCTTTTCCGGTGGTCTTATACTCGTTCTTTAAAAATTCTGCCATTTCTTCCGGTGTCTTACCCTGCTGATACTTGGCATAGATACGTTTTCTGCTGTTATCCCTACCGCCGCCACTACGCAAGATACTGTCAATCTGCTCCTGTGGCAAAGAAAAAGCAGCGGGCATGGTATATTGAATACTTGCTTCCGCTGCTGCGATTGTGCCAACCTGTTCCTCAAAGCTCGGAAACAGGCTTAACTGCTGATAGGTTCCCTCCGGCTGTTCGATATTTAACTGTAGATTAGTTCCGTCATCACGATCTCCTCTGCCGAGTGTACGATGCTGTTCATCTTCGCTACCCAGAGCATCTGATTCTCTGCTTTCATCTGCTCCGTTATCCCCTCTCTCTCCTTCATCTGTCTGGTCAGAAGCTCCATTCTCTCCTCTGCCTGCTCCTGTATCATCAACAAGTGTTCCTTCAGCTTCCCGCTCAGAAGAAGTCCCGTATATACTCCGTTCTTGTGCTCCTGTAAGAACTTCTTCCTCATCAGTCCGTACTTTGTCAGTACCTCCTTCGGCTGTTCGTCCATTGCTACCATCGGTATCTGATAATCCCCGTTCTTCTCGTATGTCAGATTCATCATATTTGCTCCTTTCCCCGGCTTCTCCGGTCTGTGTGATAGATTGTTCGTCTTGACTTTCGCTTTCACGCTTTAACGCATTATAGTCTTCTTCAGATGCATTTGCAAGTCCTTTTTCGATATTTTTCTCATGGGTGTCGATACGTTCCCTGCCTACTCTCGTTTCTTCCCGATTTTGGGCAATCTGCCTGTCATACGCTCCGATTGCTTTTCCAATTTCCATAAGGATTGGCTTGGATAAATCAGACACATTGCTGCCAAGCTGTGACAGTGTTTCCACTGTGTTAAACTCATGGATATAAGGAAAGTTTATTTCTTCGGCAAGCTCGCTCTCCTCCATGCCGCAACGCTTTAAAACAGTATAGGCAATGCTGTCGGCAAGGGTTTCCCGTATCCTTATTTCCACGTTCAGCTCGTCCAGTTCCTCTAAAAAGCTCCCTTCCTTTAAGTATTCCATATCTGAAGCAAGCTCTTTATAACAGTCCTCTGCAATCCGTCCGGCAATCTCCCGGATACGTCCCACAAACCCGGCTTCCCTGTCGGTATCCCCATAAGTCTTTTCCAGACGGGAAATCACCGATTCCATGTGTTCCTCACGCATTTCCCAAAGGTTAGGGAATTGTCCGATTCTTCTTGCCTTATGCACATCTGAAATATCAAAGACATACTTCAAACCGGAAAAACTATCCTCATCTATCAGTGCAATGCCCTTTGCACCTTTGTTTACCCAGCAGTGCATCTTTTCATTCCATATCTCTATGGAAGCACAGGCGGTTGCCTCCGGTCTTTGGGCATAGATTAAAAGCTGTTCCTTAAATGGATATTTATACAATCTGGAAGCAGTATTTAGGTATCTCCTCCAGTTTTCTTCATTCCGCACGACTTCTTTTGCTGTTTCCTCTGCCAGTGCGGAAATCAATTTATATTTTCTCATGGTAAACCTCCGTAAAAAAGGCTGTAAGGCACTTTAAGCACCCTACAGCCTGTGATTAGTTACTTATCGGCATCAGGCATAAAAACCATGCTCCTCAATACCTTTTTCCAGAATACAGTTAATCAGTTCCTCAAGTTCCACTCCGTTAATCTCGCTGACAACAATCAGCTTGGCAAGGGTATCCTTCGGAACGGATACCGCATAACTCTCCTCATCCGCACGAAGTTCATGGACACAGATACCCAGTCCCTCTGCAATCTTGCACATAGCACCAAGCTCCGGCTCCTTAACTCCTGCCATAATGTCAAGGATTATTCTCTCCGGCACACCGGAAATTTTGGAAAGCTCCGCAATCCCGATTTCTTCCTCTTTCATCACGTTTAATAGCTTATCTCCTGTTGTATACATATCCCACTCCTCCTATATTACGGCTTCCTTTTTCTTTTCCGGTGCAGAATGCTCTTTCCCGGCATTCATTTTAATAACAGCATCCTTCTTCTCCGCAAGCTTCTCCTTTACTGAAACACGCTCATGACGGTTATCTCCTTTTTCCTCTTTCTGCTTAGCACGTTCCTCTGCCCGGTCACTGCGGAACAGTTCATGTTCTTTGGCATCATACTCATATACATGATCCGAAAGACGTTCTCCAGGCGCCACCTGTGTCTGATTTACTTCCTGTACCATCTGCTCAAGTTCTTTAAACTCCATTCCCGCATCTTTCGGTATAATCAGCGTTTCATGGATTGAAGAAGGCAGCATGTAAAAATCTCCTACCTTCTCAGCGATCTCCTGTCTGATATCATCGTTTAAAATTGCAGCCGCCCCATTTACTTTTGTATCATTTGTCAGCACATACATGGTATCGGGAATATCCGACATCATCTGCATTGCCATTTCTTTTGCTTCATCCATACCCACATTTTGTTCTCTTGCAATATCAACTGCAATCATCTCCGCAACCGTCTCATTCATTCCTTTAAAACTATGTGGCTGCAAAGTATCCATATTCTGCAACGCCTGGTCATGCAGTTCTTCAAGTGTGATTCCATATCCATCCATCAGATTATCTGTAATGGTAATGGTCGCAGTTCCTTCTCCTGTTTTATCCATTAAAATCTGATACACAACTGCTAAATCTTCCAACTTGGAGTACGGTTTATCCTGAAGGAACTGCTTATTTGCTTCCTCGTTGATCAGCTTACATACAATTTTTTCCTTAATCTTGTCAAAATCGGTAACTGCCGATACATCTATATCATGATCTATATAATGTGACTGATACACACTTGCAATCTGAGCTAACACATCATCCAATTCAGCACCATCCTGTATCTGCTCAAAATATGGATTCAGATAAATGGTAGGTGCAATATTGCTTTCCTCTGTTCTTACCATCAGACCGTCCAGAACACAGTCATTATTCTTTACAATCTGATTGACCTCAACTGCAGCATCTGCAAACTTTTCAGGAAGGAAATCCTGTATCTGTTCTTTTACCTGTTCTACAAAATCTCTATATTCCATTACTTTCTCTCTCCCTTCTTGGTGTCATTCTGTGATTTCTCTGTCAGCTTTGATACTGTGGCACCATACATCTGGTACCTCTTCATCATGTTTCTCTGGCTTGTTACATTGATTTCTTTTTCTAACTGCTTCATTCTGACTTTCCTCCCTATTCTGCTTTTCTTCCAAATGAAAACGTATCTTCTTTTTCCTTTTTCGGGGCAAATCTGCCTTTGACTTCCAAAAGCCTTTTTTCCATAATGGAAAACATGGCTTCCACCTGCTCCTGTGTATACTCATAATTGGTGCGGTTGGAAAGGTTCTCAAGCCTGCCGATTGCATCAATGACCTTGTTCACACGATACTCCCCAAGACGGACAAACTTGTCCGCCTTGCTCTCATTGTCCTGTACTTTCTTTGTTTCTTCTGCTCCCATTTGTTACATCCTCCTTTTATTTTTTCTTTCCTGTGAATTTCTTATTGGGAAACTCCATGACAAACTTAAACTGCACTCCGGACTTTTCTTCTCCGTCCTTTGTGTAGTGGTATTCTTCCGTACCGCTCGGAATGATATAGGCATCGTATTTCTTGCCCACCTTGCTTGTAAGCCCCTTTAGCAACGTCTTTTTCCCGTCAAGCAGGCTTTCCACCTGTTCATCTGACAGGGAAACGCCCATGATCCGGCTTACATTCATGCCGCACTTATTCTTGCAGAAAGCTCCGTATTTTCCCTTTACCACCTCTCCGCCGCAGTTCGGACATTTACCAAGTACCTTCTGCTCCTGTGCGAACATCTTTTTCTGCTCGTCACTGACTTCGTGGTAGGTGTGGATTAAGTCAGATACCATTGTTTCAATATCTGCCATAAAGTCCTCACGCTCCATCTCTCCCTTTGCAACAAGGGTAAGGGCATTTTCCCAATCAGCGGTAAGTTTCGGTGACTTTACCACATCGGGAAGCACCGTAATCAGCTTCATTCCATCCTCTGTCGGTATGATCTGCTTTTTCTCACGCTTCACGAAACCGTCCTTGACTAACTTCTCTATAATGTCTGCTCTGGTGGCAGGTGTACCGAGTCCTTTGCGCTCCACATCGTCAGTCATGTCCTCGTTTCCGGCTCGTTCCATTGCAGACAAAAGGGAATCTTCAGTGTAATGTTTTGGCGGCTGTGTGAAATGCTCGGAAACCTTTGTCTGCTCCACTGCAATCATCATGCCCTCATGAAGCTCCGGCAGCTTCTTTTCTTCCTCTGCATCCGATTTATCCTCTGCGGTTTTATAGGAATTTTTGAAGAAATCCTCAAATTCCTTCCATCCATTTTTCCACACTTCCTTGCCAGATACCTTAAATACAGTATTGTTGCAGGTAAGCACTGCCTTTGTGGAATTATAAATGTGCTTCTCCCCGGTCGCACACAGCAGACGGTTTGCACAAAGGGAAAGTATCTTCATTTCGCTCTCCGGGATTGCCTTTAAGTCCTGCTTGATGATCTCCATGGTAGGAATGATTGCGTGGTGGTCCGTCACTTTCTTGCTGTTCAAAATCCTCTTTATATCTGGATTGAACATGATATCCTGCTCAAATAACAGGGAATTGAAAATTGCTTCAATCACATTTCTTGCTGTGCCATCCATGTCATCGGAAAGATACTGGCTGTCCGTTCTCGGATAAGTGACAAGTTTCTTTTCATAAAGGCTCTGGGTATATTCCAATGTCTGCTTGGCAGTAAAACCAAACAGACGGTTTGCATCCCTCTGGAGTGTGGTAAGATCATAGAGCTTCGGCGGTGCTACCCACTTTTCTTCCTTTACCACGGAAGTGACAAGAGCCTGTCCGTTTTCACAGGCTCCTGCAATCCTCTCTGCTTCCGTTTTATCACTGATATGCTCCGATACAGCATCCAGACCATTTTCCATGATATGAGCCATATAATAGGCTTCTTTCTTGAAATTCATGATTTTACTTTCACGGTCTACCAGCATGGCAAGTGTCGGTGTCTGCACTCTGCCGACCTTTAATGCCTTGCCACCATACAATACCGTAAAAAGCCTAGTGCCATTGATACCCACAAGCCAGTCTGCTTCCTGCCTGCATAGTGCTGACTTGTACAGATTGTCATAATCACTGCCTGGACGAAGATTATGGAAGCCGTCACGGATAGCACTCTCCTCCATGGAAGAAATCCATAATCGTTTCATCGGTTTTCTGCATCCTGCCATGTTGTAGGTCAGGCGGAAGATCAACTCTCCCTCCCTTCCGGCATCGGTAGCACACACAACTGCATCCACCCTGTCATCATGCATAAGTTTTTTCAAAATCTGATACTGTGCTTTCGTATCACTTTTCACTTCATGCTGCCATTCCTGTGGGATGATCGGAAGATTGTCATAACTCCATTTCTTCCATGCTTCCTCATAGCTTTCCGGCTGTACCAGTTCTACCAGATGTCCCACACACCATGATACTAGATAGTCATTGCCTTCCAAATAACCGTCCTTACGCTGTGTGGCACCAAGAACTGCCGCAATGCTCTGTGCCACGCTCGGCTTCTCTGCAATTACAAGCTCCATCTCTATTCCTCCCCGTTTTCTTCATCATTATCGTTGTCACTGTTATCTTCACTGTCATTCTCGCCTGTGTCCTCTGATTCTGTATCATCGCCACCATTTAAGAATGCTTCGTCTGAATCCTGCTCGGCTTCGTCCTCGTCCTCATAATCATAGTCCTCGTCAAGCTCGTCCTCATCTTCATCCTCATCAATGAAGTTTTCCTTTTTCTTCTTAGACTTCACAACATATACCACTCCGATCACAGCTACCGCAGCAATGCCTATTAAAATATATGTAAAGCCGGAACCATCTGCTTTTGCGGTATCCTCTTTCGGCTTACTTGTATCCTCCGTGCTTTCTTCGGTACTGCCCTCAACACTTTCCGTTCCCTGTTTTTTCTCTCCTGTGGTATCTGCATTATTATTTGACAATGCACTGTCTTTGGTAGGAATTGCAGATTCCAATGCCGCTGAATTTTTCGGAAGTGTCTCGCTGTTATCCGTTGTGGTATTTAACAGGTCATTTTCACTGACTTCGGTAAGGAAATATACCTTTTCATCTTCCCCGTCACGATCAATCACCAGATAAAATACCTTTTCTGATGCAGTCTGAATTGTATAAAATTCCTTGCCTTTTTCAGAAGTCTGGCTGTCACTGCTCTGGTCGGTATCCTTAGAAGTATCTCCCGTACTCGGGGACTGCTTGGCTGATGTTCCTGTACTGCTTGAAGTTGTTCCACTGCCTGTTTGGGAAACAGTATTTCCATTGCTGTCTGTCTTGGTATGGTCTGTAACCTGTGCGGTTGCAGAGCTAGGCTTGGTTGCTGACGCATCCACCGGGAGCTGCTGTGCCGGATCTTTTTCATTGCTGTCCTTGTTTTCCGGATCGGTGTAATACGGATTGGCTGTTTTATAGATTTCTGAGGTATTTCCTGCATTATCCATGGCTGAAATCGTGAAATACTGATATCCTGCATCAAACTGTTGCAGACGGATATTCAAAGCACCATTCGTATGGTCGGTAAACTCATAGCCATTGACATAGATTGCCTTGATACCGGAATCCGTATCATGTGCCTGAATACTCAATAGACCATCGCTGACTGCCGCATTTAAGGTAGGCTTCGTAAAATCAAAGCACTTGATATAGCGATTTTTCTCATAGGTCTTGCCCTTCTGGTCTGTGACCTGCACATAAATAGTGCTGTTTTCGGAAATCTCTATGTACATATCCTCGGTAATATCTGTCCAGCTTCCATTCTGCCCGACTTTCGCCTTTACTGTCTGAACGGTAAAATTACCGGAAACTATCGTATCTTCTACTTTGACTATCACCTTAGTGGTATCGTTATGCCACCCAGAAGGTGTATTGATTGTGATTTTTACGCTCGGATTGATATAGGTACATTCCTTATAGTTCTTTGCACACACCTCACAATCTTCATCCACCGCATACTGGCTGCACTTTTCTTTGCAGGTGCATTTTGCGGCAGGCTGTGTTTCTTCAGACGAATCTTCTGTTGTGCCTTCTGTGGAATTTTCCGTCTTTCCCTCTCCGGTATCTGTTCCTGAATTTTCTTCCCTGCCATTGCCGGGTGTAACTGTATTTTCTGCGTCACTTGCACTTTCCGTTTTCTGCTCGGCAGTATCCTCCGCATGAACCTCTATCGTATTTGTCCTGTTGGCAAAAAATGCCCCAATCGGCATACAAAAAAGTATTGCCGACAGCATAAGGGACACTACCGCCCTAGCCGATAATTTCCTGTTTTTCATTGATTGAAACCTCCTTTTCCTGTTCCCGTTTCTGTAATAAATTTCTGACTTCATCCTCACTGAGCTTGTTTAACATCTGCAAACGCTCCGATGAGATTTTATATTTTCGTATGATCTTCATGGCTTCGGCATCCTCCGCCATCTGTTTCTGTTCTGCAAGGTCTTTTTCCTTTGCCTGTAGCTGTGCTATCTGCTCTCTGACCTTTTTAAGCTGTGAATTGATTCGTTCTACTGACAAAAATAATTCCTCCCTTCGCTAATTCAATCTTCCAAAACCATAGAAATGGCTCTGCCAGTAAGAAGTATTGATTGATGTGTACTGAATTGGATCACCGCAATGCACCATCGTACCGTTTCCACAGTAGATACCAACGTGTGTAACCGGACGTCCTGCATTATAGGTTCCTGTAAAAAATATAATGTCCCCTGCCTTTGCATCTGCCGCTGATACCGGAGTACACTGGTCATAAATGCCCTGTGCTGTGGTTCTTGGCAGGTTATGTACGCCACTGTTTGAAAATACCCAGCATACAAAACCGGAACAGTCAAAACTAGCCGGAGCTGTGCCGCCAAAAGTATATGGCATTCCCAGATACCTGTTTGCTTCACGCATAAGCGTCTGTACGGTTGCATCATCATAGGATTCCGGCGGTATCACATTGCTGGTTCCTCCTCCGGTGCCGCCCGTTGTTTCTCCATAAATGGTCTGTTCTCCTGCTTCAAAATAAAATAATGGGTTATAATATTCCCCGTTATACAGACATTCGATATGAAGGTGGCTTCCGGTACTGCTTCCTGTATTTCCGCTTTTGCCTATATTGTCACCTTTTTTTACACTCTGCCCTGCGGACACATTTAAGCTGTCCATGTGGGCATATTTTGTGGTATATCCCTTACTGTCCGTAATCACCACATAATTTCCATAATAGGAATCGTAAGTTGCTTCTGTTACCGTTCCATCATGTGCCGCATATACAAACGTTCCTGTCGGCACCGCTATATCCACACCCCTGTGAAGCTCCTCGGCTCCGGTGTTTGGATTTTTCCGGTAGCCATAATAACTGCTGATATAGTAATACCAGTAATAATCAACCGGAGAAGCAAAGACCTGTAAGCCGCCTTTTGTCTCCGTATAGGCTCCAAAAATTTCCGTCTGTTCGCTGTCCATGCGTCCGGCTACAATGCTCTCAAGCGGTGTGACCGTAAGTGTGACACGAAGAATTGTTACGGTATATTCTTCTTCCTCCTCATACTCGTATTCCTCGGTACGGGTAGTCCCGTCCGGATTTGTTACTATTCTGGTTCCGGTCTTTGTGACTGTCCTTGTCCGTGTTTCCTCTACTTCCTCGGTAGTGAGTGAATACATGGCATCAAATAATTCCTGAATCTCACTCTCTATTCCTGCGGCAGTAAATTCCGTATGGACTGCGGAAAGATAACTGATCAGTGTATACGGATCATGCCCGATTGCACCAAGGTTATAATCGTATTCATCATATCCCGGATAATCAGTTTCAATCCGGTCAATCTTATTTTGCAGCTCCATTTCCTTTTCTGTAAAAGATAAATCTGCTGCATCAATCTCTGCCGGAAGGCTAAGATATGTGCTTGCCATCGTTGTTGTCACAGTTCCGGTAAACATGGAACCGCAGCTTGATAGTGCCGACATGATCATAATGAGCAGAAGTGCAAAAATACCCACTGTGATAATCAGTGTTTTATTTTTCGTGGCAATTTCCTGTAACTTCTTTGCAATCCCGGTTGCAGCATTGGCTGTCTTTGTAAATGTTTCCTTTGCAGTCTTGGCTTCTGCTCTTACCCGCCTTGCCTTGGCATACTCACGCTTGATGCGCTGTTTCTGTAGCTGCCTTTGCAACTGCTTCTTTGGACTGTTGCCCTTTAGATGTGGATTTTCACTGATGAATTTCTCATACTCCAGCTTCATATCCGCTGTAACCTGTTTTTTGTGCAATCGCTCTAAGCGGTCACGCTTTCTCTGTGCCTTGCTCTTGCGGTGATACTTCATATAGTGGTAAATATCCTCGGCTCGCTGTTCCGTCTTGTGTGCGCCCTCCACAGCAGAATTATCCTTTTCTGTCTCTGCAATCTTGCGATGCACAAAATACATATTTTCGGTCTGGAGCTTGTGAACCGCAGTTTTTCCCAGTCCATCCGGTTTAAATGGCTTCTCCACATCCACCGGAACCACAACATACTTTGCTTTTCCGGTCTGTTCATCAAAGACACGCTTCATCTCATACTGCCGCTTTGTCGGCATCTTGTCCTTTGCTTTCTGCAACTTCTGACGACTCTTTTCCGACTTATCAAAAGCCTTCTGTACTTTTTTGTCGGTAAATTCTTCCGCCTGCCCCTGCGAAAATGTGGCATCCTTTGTCTGGAAATCTCCATAATCGGACTGCTTTGTATTTTCTGACTTCGCACGCTCTCTGTGTGCGTGTTCTCTCTGCACACGCCCTTTGTGATATTTTCCTTTTTCCTCAGACCGTTGGTAGGTGTCCCTGACATGAACCTCATTTTCCATCGTGCTGTCAGAATCCCCCGGCTGTTCCTCCTGCATGAAACTGTTTTCCTTTAAGAATGCCTTTTCCGCATCGGCTTCTGACTTCTGGACATTGTGACCAGAAGTGTTCTGTTGCTGTTGCAACTGACGGTAATATTTCTTTTTATTGCCCGTTTTTCTCTCTGCTCCAGTTTCCGACTTTTGGACATTGTGACCAGAAGTTACATTTTTTGTATCACTGCCATGGTTCGCATCCCGTGGCAGATTGCTTACAGGCTTCTCATTGGCACTAAACTGATTTTCCGCAGAAAAGGTGTTATCCTGCCTATGTTCTGTATGTTTTGCTCCAGTCACTTCCTTGTCTTTGGAAAATGCCTCTTTTTCAAATGCCTTTGCCGCCTGCTTCTTCTGTCTCTTTTCTGCCATTTACACTGCGCCCTCCTTCTGCACCGATTCCTCCGGCTTGGTATTCATAATTCTGTAGGTCTTGGTGTCTGTCGGATATTTGTCCACGAAAGGAATTACGACATTATCAAACAAGATAAGACCGCTTCCCGGCTCGGAGTTGGTGACATAAGATAACTGCTTATCCGATAATCCCAACTTATCAGCGAGGATTGCCTGATCTTTGGCATTCTGATTTAACAGATACACAAAATCGCTGTTACCCAAAATACCTTCAATCTCCTCAGAACGGAGGAAATCGCCCACGTTCTGCGTCAAACCTGTCGGTATTCCGCCCCATTTTCTGAAACGCTTCCAGATTTCCACAGAGTAGATAGCGGTCTGCTTCTCCTTCAGAAGAAGGTGAAACTCATCACAGTAATAACGGGTAGCAATCTTTCGCTCCCTGTTCTGCGATACCCTGTTCCAAACCGCATCCTGCACGATCAACATTCCAAGCTCCTTTAACTGATTTCCCAAGTCTCTGATGTCAAAGCACATGATACGGTTGCCGCTGTCCACATTGGTATGGTGGTTGAAGTAATTCTGGGAACCATGCACATACAGCACAAGGCTGTTTGCGATACGCTCTGCCTTTGGATTTTTGTGTGCTAACAAGGCATCATACAAATCTTCCAACAGCGGCATATTTTCCGGCACCGGATTTTCAAAATACTTATCGTAAATATGGCGGATACATTCGTCGATGATACCTTTCTCATCGTTCTCCAGACCGTCCTTGCCACCTGCAATTAGATCACATAATGTTATGATAAAATCCGATTTCAGTTTTAATGCTTCCTTATCCCCCTTATGGCTTAGCTGAATATCCATCGGATTCAGATAGTCCTTGGAATTTGTAGCAAGTTTTACCACCTGTCCATGCAGTGCCGCTACAAGTGCAAAATACTCTCCCTCCGGATCGCAGATGATAATATCGTCCTTTGTGATAAGAAAACAGCTTAAAATCTCACGCTTTGCACTAAAACTCTTACCACTTCCGGGAGTACCTAAGATAACTCCGTTTGGTGTACGGAGCCTTTTGCGGTCTGCCATAATCATGTTGTTGCTGAGTGCATTTAATCCGTAATAGATTGCCGGTGCAGGCATAAACAATTCCTGTGTGCAGAATGGTACTAAGATTGCGGTACTCTTTGTGGAAAGGGTACGCTCAATTCCGGTTTCATTGCACCCAATCGGTGCAGATGCCATAAGGCCCTGCTCCTGTAAATACTGTAAACATCTAAGGTCACAGTTTGCCTGCTGAATGATACCGGACACTCTCTGCATTAAGCTCTCCAGTTCCCGCTTGGTTCTGCCATAACAGGTAATAAGGAATGTCATATTGATCATCTTCTGATTGCTCGTATTCAAATCATCCAGAAATTCCAGCGTATCCTTTTCATAGGTCACAATATCCGTTGGAAGAATATCCATATCGTAACCGCTTCGGACTGCCTTTTTCTGCTCTTCAATCTTCATTTTCTGGATATTGGAAATGACCGCTTTTAACTTCTTGATTGCCTTTACCGGATCTTCCGTCTGCATGTGCATGGAAATCGTAAGGTTGGCATCAATATCAAGAAGCTGCTTGATCAGCTCGTCCGTAAACTTCGGTGCGATAATATCCAGATAGGACACACAGCCATACATATTCCCTGACTTAAAGCGGTTCGGATAGCGGAAATCAAATCCCGGCGGTGCAATATAGTCCTTGACCGACTTACCGGATTCTGCCAGATCCTTAAACGAAAAACGGAAAGGCTCCATGGTATCCTGATTAAAATATTCATGCAGGATGCGCAGTCTTTCCTTTCCGTCCAGTCCCCTCGCAAGGGTTCCTATGTTGTTTAAGTTCCGTATGACATCTTTTTCAATGTTGTTAAGGCGGCTCTTGGCTTCCTTGTAGCCGTTGCTTTCTACACCAAAAATCAGATATTTTGATTTGATGATACCGTTGTTGCCCTTTGCCGCCTGCTTCTTTAACATCTCCGTGTATTCCTCACGGATGTCGTTAAAATCATCCTCCTGCCACGGAATGTCAAACTGTTCTGTAAGCATCTGCTCGTTGACCTGCCTGTTGAAAAGCACCAGTTCAAACTTCACAGACGGATCAAAATAATTGATAAGCTTGCTGTACTGTGCCAGTATGTCCGCCTGGTCATCCACTTCCAGAAGCTCATAGTTTATATCAAAAAATTCCACCATCTTTGTATAATAACGGTGGCTGACCTGACAGATACCATCACGGAACATCTTTTCAAAAGTGATCGTCCTTTGTGCGGTAGTCGGCTTTTCTTTCTCAATGCTCTTTCCCGATAAAATATGCTTTAACTGTATAAGACGCTTCTTTTCTGAAAAGGTAAGACCGCCACTTTTACTGTTGTTCCTGCTATTGCCTTTATAACTGCTTTTTCTGCGGCTTTCCGGTTCTGCCTTTTGCTTTTTCTTCAAGATAACGAACCTCCCTTCGTAATTTTTCTTTTTCTTCCAACTGCTTGTATAAGTTCTCTGACCGGTATGGTCTGATGCCCGGTGTGAGTATCTTCTGCCGGAGCATAAAATACAAAATCTTCTCCGCCGGAAACCCGTTTTTCTCATACATCGCAAAAAAGAAGAACGGAAGCATTGCTCCCATCATAAGAAGTGATGCGGCTGATGTTCCGATCAGTCCCTTAGTTAAAAAATACAAGGGTATCCCGGCTACTGCCGCACCGCTGAAACAAATGATCTGTCTCTTTGTCAAGTTCAGTGCCACTTTTGTCTTGATACCGGACAAATCCTTTGGCACCTGCACGGATATTGCCATTTCGTTCCTCCTTTAATGTGCATTCCAGATAGATTTAGACAGGGAGCCTGTCTTAAAAAGTGAAAAACATAGGATAACGGTATATGCCGCCACTGACCAGAGTGCGGTATGCAGGTTGTCGGATACTGCCACACCAGCCACAAGCACTGCATAGATTGCAACGCATACCATCATAAAAAATCCCTGAAATGCTAGAGCACAAAGCCCCTTAAAATAATTCGTTCCTATCGTTCCCCATTCCCGGTTGGTTACGGTTGCACAGGGAACAGGTGCTACTGATACATAAAGATATATTTCAATCATTCGCCCATAAAGAATGACGGTGATCAGGACTGACATGATTTTCATACATAAACTGACGATCATGGTCTCCATTCCAAGTCCCAACAGCTCTCCTATGCTCATTTCCGAAAACTGCTCATTGAACATCGTCTGCAGCGTACTTGAAACATCAATACTGGTTTCCCCGCTGATTGCTGCGGCGGCAGAATTGACGATGTGGCTTCCCACATCAAATACCGCCATTACAATGTCAAAAGTCTTGCTAAGAAGCATGACTGCAATACACGCTTTCATAAAAAAACGGATAAAAATTGCCGTATTGAAGTCATGCAGGTTATTTTTGTCAATAACCATGGAAATAAGCTCATAGACGAGTACAAAACTGATGATCATGCCCGCTATGGGGATCATCACGTTATCGGACAGGGTTTTTATCATGTCAAAAATACCGGAGTTCCAAGTGCTGGGAGTTTTGCTGACCTCCCCTGCAATCGTGCCTACCTTGTCGTTGACATCGGTAAACATGGTTTCAAAGTTTGTCAGCACCCATCCCTGCAACAGTTCCTTTATGAATTCAGTAATCTTATCAATGATCCCGCCCATGAATTATGAGAACAGTGTGGTAAGCTGTGGGATTACCGTCTGTGCCACAATGATGATGCCACCGCCACTCATAAGCTGCTTGATACCCTGTGATTTTGCACCCGGATTATCGTTACCATACCCTTCCAGAAGGTTGATAACGCCCCATACGCCCACACCTGCGCCGATTGCGGTTACTACTGTTTTAAGTCCTGTTACTGATGTTGTAAAAAAGCCCATTTGTTTGTCTCCTTTTTCAAAAAATAAAAAGGGAGCTTCTCTGAATTATAATTTTTAGAAAAGCTCCCATATCATAAATTCCATATTCAGTTGTAAAACAACTTCTGGTCACAATGTCCAGAAGTTAAGCTGTGATTTCTCCGACATCGCATACCTCATCCACCACATCATTCCTCTTAAAGCGGAGTCTGTTGCGGTTCTTGACGTATTTTTCAATGTCAAACTCATTCTTTTTGTCATAATCGGATAACAGCGGGTACTGCTTATGCTTCGTTATATCAAACTTATCTGAGAAAAAAGGTCTCACGCCCCTAAGCTGCATGATACATTTGCTGCCATCCATAACCGCAATCTCGTCCTGACTCATTAACTCCTTTCCGGTCTTTTGATAATTCAGACCGTAGGACTGGCTCGTACCTCTCGTATCCGAGGTATTATAAAGGTCAATTGTTTCTTTTCCAAGGATTTCTGCCAAGTCTTTCAGAGTATCTTTCTCTTTTCCTCCCAGAAACAGGGTAGTGTCGCAGTTTCCTTCAATCGTGGAAGCGTTGTCCCGATACAGAGCCTTGAGCTGTGACTTTGACTGCAAAATAATAGAAGCTGATATTTCTCTCGACCTTATGGTCGCTATCAGCTTCTCAAACTGTGGAATCTGCCCGATGTTTGCAAACTCGTCCAGTAAGCACCGGACGTGGATCGGCAGTCTTCCGTTATATACATCATCTGCCTTGTCACAAAGCAGATTGAATAACTGCGAATACATGATACTTACAATGAAATTGAATGTCGCATCGGTATC
>ERZ780149.1569-NODE-1569-length-24032-cov-4.313133_pt1 | contig 24032 bp, 18 predicted proteins | sample MGYA00511367_ERZ780149 | MGnify/ENA primary metagenome ERZ780149 (study PRJEB29588, sample SAMEA2153852) | human gut metagenome | biome: human gut; feature: human-associated habitat; material: faeces | place: Denmark | collected 2008/2010 ... | reverse complement strand
GGCGATGCGTCCCAAGCCGATGCCGACGATGAGCGCGACGATGAGCGCGAGGAACGCCAGCTCGAATGTAGCGGCACCATAGTGAGTAAGGATGGTACTCACTTTTTGGTTATCGGTCAATGTGGTGCCGAGATCGCCATGCAGCAGGCCGCCAAGATAATCGATGTACTGCACGATGAGCGGACGGTCATAACCGGCCGCGTGGATACGCTTCTGCAGTTCCTCGGGAGTGAGACGGCCACCAAGAGCGGCGGAAATCGGATCGCCGGTAGCGCGCATCACGAAGAAGACGATGGTTACAAGAATAAATACTGTAGGAATGATCAGCAGAAAGCGTGTGAGCACGAAACGGAAGAATCCGCTTGAAAGCTTGTTTTTCTTGGCTTTCGGCTGAGCCTCGGTTGCGCTTTGCGTCACGTCGGGCTCCTTTTCCTTATTGGTGTTTTAGATACAAATTGAGCCCCTGCCTGACTTAGGCGGGTCAGGCAGGGGCGGTCAAAGCCTTCCGTCAGGCCTTGGTCACGGACGAGTAGCGGAAGCGGAAGGAAGCGTCAAGGACGACACCCTTCACATTAGAACCGGTGACCGCAACCTGGGCACCCTGCAGCAGCGGGATGGTGGACAGGTCATCGGTTTCGAGCTTCTGGATTTCCTTCAACAGGTCCTCACGGGCCTTGGCGTCAGTCTCTCCGGCCTGCTTGACGATCAGATCGTTGACTTCCTTGTTGGAGTATCCGTTGTTCACGAAGTTGCCGTCACGGAAGAATGGGGACAGGTAGTTGTCCGGATCGGAGTAGTCAGGGAACCAACCGAGCTGGTAGACCGGGTAGGAACCATCGGAATCCTCGGTGACCACACGGTCCTTGTTGAACTGGGTCCATTCGGTGGACTGCAGGTCGACCTTGAACAGGCCGCCTTCCTCGAGCTGGGCCTTGATGGCCGCATACTCGTCGGCGGAGGACTGGCCGTAGTGGTCCGGGTTGTACTGGAGCTTCAGGTCTACCGGGGTCTTCACACCGGCGGCTTCGAGGGTCTTCTTGGCCTTGGCCGCATCCGGCTTGCCGGAACCGTCGCCATAGGCTTCCTTCAGGGTGTCGTCGTGGCCGGACAGGCCATCCGGAATGAAGGAGTACAGCGGGGTGTAGGTGCTCTTGTAGACCTTGGTGGCCAGCTCGTTGCGGTCGATCAGGCTTGCGACGGCCTGACGCACGGCCTTGGCCTTGTCGGCGTTCGGCTCACTGGACTTCTCGCCGTACGGCATGATCTTGAAGTTGAAGGCAAGGAAGCGCTCTTCGCCGCCCGGTCCCTTGACGACCTTGACCTTGTTGTCCTTGGACAGGTCCTCGACGTCGGTCGGGGTCATGGAGCGGTAGGCCACGTCGACCTGGCCCTGCTGCACGGCCATCTTCAGGTTGGAGGAATCGGCGAAGTACTTGACCTGCACAACGTCGTTCTTAGCTGGGGTCAAACCCTTGTAGGAAACGTTCTTGGCATATGCCAGGGCCTCGTTCACCTTGTAGGAGGTGAGCTTGTACGGGCCTGCGAAGGCGTTGTCCTTGACGATGGTGTTGGCATCGGTCAGCTTGTCGGCGGAGAAGGACTCTTCGTCGACGATCGGGCCGGCCGGGCTGGAGAGCACCTGCTTCAGGGTCACGTCGTCCTTGACCGCGGAGTGGAACACGACGGTGGTGTCATCCTTGGCCTCGACGGACTCGATGTTGGCCAGCAGGGAGGACGGACCGTTCTCGTCGTTGATCTTCTTGATACGGTCGAAGGAGAACTTGACGTCGGAGGCGGTCAGATCGTGGCCGTTCGCGAACTTCAGGCCCTTCTTGAGCTTGACGGTGAACTCGGTGCCGTCGGCGCTCCAGGTGCCGTCATCGGCGGCGATGTCCGGAGACAGCTCGGAAGTGTTGTAGTTCTGCGCGTACAGGAACGGGAACACCTGAATCTGCACGGCGTAGGAACCGTTGTCGTAGGAGCCAGCCGGATCAAGGCTGGTGATCTTATCGGTCGTGCCGACGGTGATGGTGTTGCCAGTTGCGGCGCCACCGTCCTTCACGCCGCCGCAGGCGGCCAGGGAAGCCAGAGCCGCGACAGAAGCCAGAGCGGCGATAACTTTCTTGCGATTCACTATGGAATCCTCTCTTTTCTATCCGAATCGCCCCTGTGCAAGGCGATATAGTGACAAGAATCGGCGCGCAATGTTAACCGTACGTTTCATTGGAGGCCGTTTTACCCACCTACCTTATATTCGCCGTTTTCTGCTATGCATTAAAACGGCGAAATTCCAACGTTTTAACGACTAGTGAAAGAAAATAAGAAAAACCAGCCATTTTATGAGACGGACCCAGCCAAAGTCGCATTCAAGGTCTACGTCCCTCTTTTTTACTCATTGCTTTCGCACAGAGAGACCCAGATAAGCGCGCGACACGCGGCACAACATGAATTGCATTAATCAATTAACGGCGTTAATATATTAAGAAGTTCAACGAGGGTCCATGCACTGTCGCAAGGAGGTGAGCATGAGTAGGTACAGCGCCCAACAGTTATCGATCTCGGAAAACAACCGTTCCCGTATCCTGCAATACCTGTACCACAATGGCATCTGCTCACGCGCGCAGATCGCCAAAGCCATCAAGCTCACTCCGGCGGCAATCACCAAAATCACCGCGAAACTGCTGGCGCAGGGCATCATCGAAGAAACCGGCGACATGGACGGAGACAAGAACCGCCGTTCCATCGGTCTGAATCTCAATTGCGCCAAATACCACATCATCGGCGTGAAGTTCGCCCGCAGTCTGGTGCAAATCGCGGTCTTCGACCTCAAGTGCAACCGTATCTTCCTGTCCGACTTGCCTACCGTCAGCGAAGAGCACATCCCCGAAACGGTGGAGCGCATTCGAGATACCGTACGCCAGCTCATCAAGGACGACCCCAGCATCGTGGCCGTCGGCATGGCGGTTCCGGGGCCCTATTTAAAGGACGAAGGACGCACCGCTTTGGTCTCCTCCATGCAGGGCTGGAGGCAAATCAACTTCATCGACGAATTCAGCAACGCATTCAGCGTCCCCGTGTTCGTCGAACAGGACGCCCGCGCCGGCGCGCTGGCGCAGTTCCTGCTCAATCCGGAACTGTCGGAAGGTTCCCTCGCCTACTATCTGCTTGGCGAAGGCATCGGCCTCGGAGTCATCGACAACGGCACCATCTACTACGGCGAGCACGGCACCGCCACGGAAATCGGACACGTCTCCATCGACGTGAACGGCAAGCCATGCGACTGCGGCAATGTCGGATGCCTGGAACGCTACTGCTCCGCCAACGCCATCCACGAACGGCTCAACGCCAATCCGAGCATCATTCCCGGATGCGAGACGATGACACATGCGCAGGCTTGCGCAGCACTGTTCGCCAAGGCGAACGCGGGAAACGAGACCGCGACGCTTCTGATGCTCGATGTTGCCCGATACGTTGGGTACGGCGCGGTCACCATCATCAACGCTTTCAATCCGACACACATCGTTCTTGGAGACATCATCGCGCAAGCCGGCCAGCCGTTGCTCGACGAAGTCACACAAGTCGTGCGCGAACGCACGATCCCCGAAATCGGGCGCAACACCCGAATCACCCTGTCCGCCCTGCCCACCGACGCCACCGTTACCGGTGCCGCCGCCGTGGCGATAACCAATTTTCTGGAACATCCTTCGATGTTCTTCGACGTCGCATAGCACGCCGCCCACCAAAGAAAGGAACCACCCATGTCCAAGCCAATCGTCATCGCCCTCGGTGAAATCCTGTGGGATATGCTCCCCACCGGCAAGCGCGCCGGCGGCGCTCCCGTCAACTTCGCCTACCACGCGTCCCAGAACGGCGCGGAAAGCTACGCCATCAGCGCCGTCGGTAACGACGAGCTGGGCGCCGAGCTGCTCAACGATGCGCACAAGGCCGGCATCAACACGCTGGTGCAGACCAACGAATACCCGACCGGCACCGTCGCCGTGGCACTGACCAACGGCATTCCGGAATACACCATCGTGCAGAACGTGGCTTGGGACCACATCGGCTACACCGACGAACTCGCCGAGGCCGTGTCCAAGGCCGACGCCATCTGCTTCGGCACGCTGGGTCTGCGTTCCCAGGAATCGCATGACACCATCATCAAACTGCTCCAGCATGCCAAGGAAGGCGCGCTGAAGTTCTTCGACATCAACCTGCGCGCCAACTTCTACTCCAAGGAGCTGATCGAGGAGCTGCTGGGATACGCCAACATCTTCAAGATCAACGACGACGAGCTCATCATGATGCGTGAGATGTTCTCCATTCCGGAGGGCAACGACGAAGAGGCCTGCAAGTGGTTCATGGATCGCTTCGATCTGGAGTACACCATCCTGACCGGCGGCGCGACCTTCAGCACCATCATCGCCAAGGACGGCGAGACCTCCACTCTGCTGACCCCGCATGTCGAGGTGGCCGACACCGTCGGAGCCGGCGATTCCTTCTCCGGCTCCTTCACCGGCAAGATCCTGTCCGGTGCCTCCCTCAAGGAAGCGCATCGCGCGGCCGTGAACACCGCCGCCTACGTGTGCACCAAGGAAGGCGGCTGGCCGGCCTACCCGACCGAAGGCGTTCCGGATTACCTCGCCGCAGCAGCCAAGTAAGCGTATCTTCTCCTTTCATCATCACCGATTCCGCATGCCGTCAAATAACGGCATGCGGAATTTTTTTACCGGTTTTGCGAAGTTTCGTCGGTATGATGAATCGCCGATAGCATAATTTGGTTTGTCGGATAAACCGTGGTATCTTGAAATGTCTGGCTATAAAGCCGGAAGGTTTGATAATTCAATATTTGGGGATGATCGGTTTCGACGGTGACCTGTTCGTCGCAGGGAAGCGTGCCGAGAACGTAGGGTCCGCTCGTGGATGCCCCCTACAAAAGAATAAGTGCTAAATCTAACCGCACTGAGTTCGCTCTCGCTGCCTGAGCTTCGCGCCAGGGTTAACCAGTGAGCAGCCGCTCCGTTCACTCCCCCTCGTCTTTGGGGGGATGTTGAGCGTCGTTTAGAAGACTTGCCTTACCGGCTGAGCCACAGGGCCGGCAAGGGACTTTTACTGTAGATATGCTCGCCATCAGTTGTCTGCGACATCGATGGGGGCAGAAAAACCGCCGCACGGCCAGCAGACTACGCACGTAGAAGACTGAGGGTTCGGTCATCGGACCGGGGTTCGATTCCCCGCATCTCCACTGATGAAAAGCCGCCAGAAATGGCGGCTTTTCCTTTATTTCCAACGGTTTCCACCACTTTTGCAATTCGCTGCAATTCACCCTTTATCGCGATATTTCTCAAAAACATGGGCAAAATGTGGGCACGAATCATGTGTCAGCAATGACGGCTTTCTGTATTGGTAATCACATTTCTCGTTCGGTGAAACAACGCATGTCGGCAGCAACGCCTCCGTATCATCGAAATAACCGTCCGGCGCCTTCCAATATTACAAGCCGCCGGCCAGCCAACCATCGAAAGGGACGATATCATGGCGAAGCTTACAGAGGAAATGAAGGATTTCATCAGCAGCAATCTCGCTTGGGTGGCCACCATCGGCAAGGATGGACACGTCGATTTGGGGCCGAAAATGAGCACGTTCGTCATCGATGACACTCATATCGGCTATCACGAGCGTACCGCCGGCCAAATGTACCGTAATCTGCTCGACGGCAGCGAACTGGTCATCGCAGTGGCCAATCTTGAGCAGAAGCGAGGTTATCGTTTCCGTGGCAACGTCACTCTGCATTCCGATGATGCGATCTACGATGAGCAGGTCGCCGTGGCCGAACATAACGGCACGAAGAAGCCCATGACCATTCCCGTTCTGGAGATCACGGAGATTCAGGACTTGACGCCAGGGGCGACCGCAGGCAAGACCATCGTCAAGGACTGACGCCCGTTCAACGCATACGGCTAATACCATCCATCCAAACGCGGAAACGCGCTCTGGCCCTCCCTTGGAAAGAAGGTCCAGAGCGCGTTTCGTTTTTCTGTCAAGACAAAAAGAGCTAGATCAAAGTATTTCCGCTCCGTCATGCAGTGACGTTGCGCAATAACGCTATTTGATGATCGGTCTCAACGGCGCGGACACGTCCACGTTATGCTTGTCTCCAATCACGTTCGGATCATTGACGATCTTGTCCACCACCGCTTTCTTGAGCTTCAGGTCCGAGGAATCACCCCATACGATCACGCGGTCTCCCCCATTGAGTTCCGTGGTGATGGAATCCTGGGTCGCCGCGGTGACCTTGGTGATGGAATTGCGCATCGATTCCGGCAGTGAGCTGAGAATCTTCAACGCTTCCTTGATAGGACGCCTAGACAGGCTCGCATCGACGTTCTGCACTTCGATGACGGGAATGCCTTCCACGGAAACGCCGCTGACGGAATTGAGCACGCGGCCCTTGCTGTCGACCGCCGTCATATGGTCCTCGCTGGTTTTGAGCATGGCCGCGGGTTTCTGCGCCTTGATCGTCACTTCAAGCGAGTTCGGCAGCTGTTTCTTCGACTTGGCTGACGTGACTCCCGGAATCGCCTTGATCTGCTTCTCCACGGCTCCATCCGAAACCAGGAACAACGATTTTCCGGACTGCTGCCTCGCGATGTCAAGCACCTGCGATTCACTCACCCATTCGTTGGCGCCGACCACGCTGATGTTGCCTGGCTCCAAACGGAACACCGACGAGAAGAGGAACAGCCAGACGACAGCTCCCAAAACCACGGCTACGACAAGACCGATGAGCACGCGCAGGACTATGGCTCGCGCGGCCTGACGGCGTTCCTTGAGCAGTTCGCCGAAATCAACCACTTTCGGACGTGTCATGATGCCGATCGTGCCGGTGGTCTCCTGCAGGGTTTTGGAAACCAGGTCCTCGCTTTGCAAACGTCGCGCGTCTACGAAGCCTTCGGCTTTTGAACGGTCCGCGTACCCTTCAATCGACCGTCCTTCGGCATGCTCCGATGAGATGGACCGTCCGGAACGTCGTCCGCCCGACTGGTCCGTCTCCTGCACATCCTTGCCGGAACTGATGACCCGTCGAGCCATCAGCCCTCGCAATCCCAACGATGCGCTTCAAGAGCATGCAGGATGACCTCGTCCATCTGCGTGATGTCGCCGGCGCCTACGGTGAAGATGACGTCGCCATGATGCGCGCGCATCACCATCATCTGGGCCGCGGTGTGCATGTCTTCGACGCCACGGACCCAGTCCTTTGCCGGTTCATGCTCAAGCTTGAGCGCCTCGTCCACGATGGTGGCCGGAGTCACGTCGGGGAAATCCTCCTGCTTCTCGCGCGCGGGGAAGATGCCGGTAACGATGACGTCATCGGCCTTGGCAAGCGCCTGCGCGAATTCAGAGCTGAAGAAACGCGTGCGGGAGAACAGGTGCGGCTGGAAGATCACACGGATCTTGGACTGCGGGTAGCGGCGACGGGCCGCATCCAGCAGCGCAGCGATTTCGGTCGGATGATGCGCGTAATCATCGACGACCGTCACTTGGCTGACGGTGCCACGGACCTGGAAGCGGCGTGCGGCACCGAGGAACGAGGTGACCGCCGCGGAGGCACGTTCGACGTCCATACCCAACAGCGCGGCCGCGATAATCGCCGCGGAGGCGTTGCGTGCGTTGTGGATGCCGGGAACGGTAAGCGTCACTGCGATGCGGCGCTCCTCTTCGCCGATCAGTCCGCCCGGAATATGCAGCGTGAAATGTTCGGCTCCGCTTTCGGCGGTTTCGCTTTCCGATTCGATGCGTACCAGCGTGGCACCGTTCAGGTCGCCCAATTCGGCGGCGTTCCGTGTTGAATAGACGATCGTGCGTCCGGCCACGGTGGCGTCAAGCGCACGTAGCACGGCAAGGTTGCCTTCGTCGTCGCCGCACATGATTACGGCTTTGGTGGCGTGTCCGGCATGGTCCACGAATGCGGCCCGATAGTTGTCCTGCGTGCCGTAGTGGTCAAGGTGGTCGGCTTCGGAATTGGTGATGATGGCGATTTGCGGATGGTATTTGGCGAAGCTGCCGTCCGATTCGTCGGCCTCGGCCACCAGCACGTTGCCCTTGCCGGCATGGCCGCCGTCCAAAATGGCACCGTCTTTGCCTTGGATGGAACCGCCGATGGCGTAGCTCGGATCGGCGAGTTCGCCTTCTCCGGCGTTCACGAGAATGTGCGCCAGCATGGAGCTGGTCGTGGTCTTGCCGTGGGCGCCGGCCACGGTCACCGCACGTTTCGCGTTCATCAGCAGGGCGAGGATGTCGCTGCGGTGCACGATGCGCTCCCCTGCCTCATGCGCGGCGACGATTTCCGGATTGTCCGGCTTGATGGCGCTGGAGAACACGACGGTGTTCTTGCCTTCGACGTTCTTCGCCTGCTGGCCGAATTCGACGGTGATGCCGAGGCTTTGCAGACGGTCGGTTTTGGCGCTTGGCTCACGGTCCGAACCATCGACCTCGACACCCTGCTCATGCAGCATTTCAGCGAGCACGCTCATGCCCGCGCCACCAATGCCGATGAAATGCGTGGCACCTAGGTCATGCACCGTCTCTTCAGGTGCGAGCGACGCATGGGTTGGGTCAAGAATTATGGTACCGGCTTCACGCTGGTTGTCAGACACGATTGCTCCTCGTAAATTGTTTTCAAGCTCATTTCATTATGGCCGCACCCATGGTCTCCCACGGGGTGTGGCCATGATTGTTCGGCCGGTTAATCAGCTGGCTGATCGATTAGCGCGAGCACGCGCTTCGCCATGACTTCGGCGGCGTCGCGGATGCCGTATTTCCACGCGTTGGCACCGTATCGGGACAGCTTGTCCGGATCGGCAAGCAGTTCCGGCACATGGCCACGGACCCAATCCGGGGTGAAATCGCCATCCGCCACCATCAAGCCCCCTTCCGCGTCGACCACGGGCTGCGCGTTGAAACGCTGCTCGCCATTGCCGATCGGCAGAGGCACGTAAATCGCCGGCAGTCCCAAAGCCGTCAGCTCGCTGACCGTGCCGGCTCCGGAACGGCAGATGATCAGATCGGCGCAGGCGAACGCCAGATCGATGCGTTCCAGATAGGGAGCCACACGGTAATCGCCATCCGAAACGTGGTCGGGGCCAAGCTCGCCGAGCACATCCTCTCCGGCGCTTACCGACACCAAGGAACGCACTTCGTCGTCTTTGCCCTTACCGGTCAGATGAATCACCTGGGCGTGCGCAAGCAGGTCCTTGGCGGAAGCGGCCACAGCCCTGTTCACGTTCACCGCACCCAAGGATCCGCCGGTGACGACCACGAGCGGACGGTCCGGATCGACGCCAAGCTGCGCCGCGGCGGCTTTACGAGTGGCGGTACGGTCATGTTCCAGATCGGACGCCAATCGTGCGATTGCCGGACGAAGCGGCAGGCCCACGCGTTCGACTTCGACGCCCCTGCGTGGTTTCAGTCCTGGCTGGGCGTATGCGGCACCGATCATGGACGCCCAACGCGCGCCCAGCTTGTTGGCCATGCCCGCACGTGCGTTCTGTTCGTGAATCGCAATCGGAATGCCCATGCTGTGCGCGGCCGCGTATACGGGTGCGGACGTGTATCCGCCGAAACCGACGACCACTTGGGCCTGATGCCGGGTGAGGATGTCACGTACTTTGGCCTTCTCGGCCTTCCATTTGGCTGGAAACTGCAACGCAGCCTTGTTGGGCCTGCGCGGGAACGGCACTTTTTCGATGGTTTCCAGTTCGAAACCGGCCTGCGGAACCAAATCACGCTCCAGACCGACGGCGGTGCCCACCACCGCGATATCCGCTTCCGGTTCAAGCTCGCGAATCACATGCGCCACGGCGAGCAGAGGATTGACGTGGCCTGCCGTGCCGCCACCGGCAAGAACGATATGCTTCTGATTGCTCATAATCCACGAGCTTAGCCCACCATGCGGCGGCAGGCCACGCGGCATACCGCCGCCGATGCAGATACTTACATTTCGTCTACTTTTCTTTTGCTTGCTTCGCAACTCGCATGACGGGAACCGATTACAGTATGCGGTTCTCGGCTTTGACCTGCGGCTGCTCCTTCATCAGGCTGATGGCCACGCCGGCGGCCCCCAGACACATGATAAGAGACGATCCGCCTGCTGATACGAACGGCATCGGCACGCCCATGACCGGCAGCAGGCTGACGACGACGCCGATGTTGACAAACGCCTGGCCGACGATCCATACCGCGATGCACACCAACGCCATGGTGATGTACCGGTCGCGGACCTGCACGGCCACCATCAGCATGCACCACGTCATGACGATGAACAGCAGAATCACCATGGCTGCTCCGACGAATCCGGTTTCCTCGCCGATGATGGCGAAGATGAAATCGTTGTGCGCTTCGGGAAGATAGCCCCATTTCTCGCCGGAATTGCCGATGCCGACGCCCAACAAGCCGCCGGATGCGATCGCGTATTTGCCGTGGACCGCCTGATAGCACACGCCCTGCAGGTCGGACGGAGAGCAGGTCCGGTAGGCCGCCATGATGCGGCCGAGTCGGTTGGGGCTGGTCAGAATGAATCCGACGATACCGCATATGCCAAGCAGCGCGGCTCCGGCAAGCCATTTGCCGGGGAATCCGCCAAGCAGCAATGCAATGCCGCCAATTGCGAGAATAATCAAGCCCGTACCAAGATCCTTGCCGGACATGACCAGGCAGAACGCGCACAGATAGCCGAGAATAAGCTTGGAGTACGCGCGGGGCGCGCCGACCTTCTTCACCTGCTTGCGCGCGTTGATCAGCTCGTTCGGCATCCAGATGCATAACGCCAGCTTGACGATTTCCGCGGGCTGCATGGTGAACACGCCCGGAATGCCGATCCATCCTTTGTTGCCGTTGACTTCGACGCCCAATGGCGTCAGTGTGGCGGCCTGCATGACCATGGCGCCAAGCAGGAACCAGAAGCTGATCTTTCGGTAGAAGCTGGCCGGCAGCATCATCGTGATGAATGCTATGACCAGGCCGAACACGCAGTACATGCCCTGTTTCAGCGCCTGCGCCCATGGCGACTGCCCGTTGGCGATCATGTTCACCGAAGAGCTGGAGAACACCATGATCACGCCGAAGATCGTGAGGATGATCACGCATAGGCGGAATCCGTGGAAGCACCATAACGGGTTGGCGAGATTACGCGTTCCGCCGTTCTTCAACGGTTCTCGTGTCTGTGCCGCGGCGCCGTCCGTCATGTTCGGGCGGCTTGCGGAAGACGTGATGCTACGGCTGGCCTCAGGCTTCCCCATGCTCATTCACCCAACGCTGAGCCTGCTGCGCGAACTGGTTTCCGCGATCGGCGTACGACTTGAACTGGTCCATGGACGCGCAGGCCGGAGCCATGAGCACCACATCGCCGGATTGCGCGTAGGTGCCGGCAGCATCGATGGCGCGGGCCATGACGGTGTCGTTGTCCATGGGATCGATGACGGACATGGGAATGTCGGGAGCGCTTGCCTTGAACGCGTCCAGCATTGGCTGCTGGTCCTTGCCGATGATGATGGCCGCCTTGATGGTGCGCGCCTGGTCGGCGACGAGCTGTTCGAAACGGCTTCCTTTGGCAAGTCCGCCGGCGATCCACACCACGGACTTGTCCGCGAAGCTGTTAAGCGACGCCTTGGCCGCATGCGCGTTGGTGGCTTTGGAGTCATCCACGAAACGGATGGTGCCACCGTCGGACGTTTTGGCGACGGCGACGGTCTGGATGCGGTGGCCGCCCGGCGTGAACTGCTTGAGCGCGGCCAACGCCTTGTCTTTGTCTGCTCCGAGACCCAACACCAGCGCCAACGCGGTCAGGGCGTCGGCGAGCAGATGCGGGTAGACCGTGCCATCCGGCTCGGTCAGATGCGTGAAATCGGTGACCTTCGCCACTTGGAACGGCTTTCCCGCTTCTCCGCCAGCAATGCCGGACATGTCGACGATCCAGCCATCTTTCACACCGATCTGCCCGTCCTTCGGCTCGGCCAACGTGAAGCCGATCCTGCGGCATTCCGGCGCGGTCTGGGCCGCGAACGCCAATTTGGTGACGCGTTCGTCGTCGGCGTTGTAGACCAGCGCCTTCTTGACGTTGTGAAACACCTTCGCCTTGTCGGCGGCATAGTTCTCGATGCCGCCATGCCAATCGAGATGGTCGTCGGCGATGTTGGTGATCGCCGCGCAGTCAAGTTCCAGAGAATAGGTGAAATGCAGCTGGAACGAGCTCAGTTCGACGCAGAGCACGTCGTTCGCGGGGTCGACGGCGGCGTGCGACACGGCTTTGCCGATGTTGCCAACGGCGGGAGCGGCCAGGCCGCATGCGGTCAGCATTTCGGAGGTCATTTCCGTGGTCGAGGTCTTGCCGTTGGTGCCGGTGATGCCGATCCACTGCGCCGGCTTGCCGGTGGTGTTGCTGTTCACGCGCAGCTGCCAGGCCAGTTCGACTTCGCTCATGACCGGTATGTTGCGTTTCTGCGCCTCAAGGATGAATGGCGTGCGCGGGTTGAAGACCGGCGAGGTCATCACCATGTCGGTATTGTCCCAATCGATTTGGTCGAAGGAATGCAGGTCGGCGTCCGGCTTCTTCTCATCCACGCCCAGCACTCTGCCGGCACGGGAGCCCAGCACTTCCATCATGCTTTGCCCGGAGACACCGAGACCAGCCACGATTACGGTCTTGCCATCCATATTCATATCCATCACCCTTCAATCGGAAACGTCATTTGCCGTGATAGCACACTCATATTGCGGGCGTAAAGCCGCGCCCGCAATCGTGTCACAGGCCGGAACGGGCCACCCAATCGCCGTAGAACAGCACCAAGGCGATCAGCACGAACAGCATCTCGATCATCCAGAACCGGACCACGACCTTCACTTCCGGCCAGCCCTTCAATTCGAAATGATGGTGGATCGGAGCCATCTTGAAAACGCGCTTGTGGGTCATCTTGAAGTAGCCGACCTGGATGATGTCGCTCATGGTCTCGATGACGAACAGACCGCCAAGGATGATCGCCAGGAATTCGGTGTGCGTGGCGATGGACATGGCTGCGAACAGACCGCCAAGCGCCAAGGAGCCGGTGTCTCCCATGAAGATGGAGGCCGGATTGGAGTTGTACCACAGGAAGCCGAAGCAGGCTACGGCCGCGCACGCCGCGATGATGGTCAGGTCAAGAGGATCGGACACCGCATAGGTGAAGCCTGGATGGTCCGAACCCTTGAGGTGGTAGAACTCCCAGAACGCGATGATCGCATAGCCGATGAAGGCGATCATCGAGGAGCCGGCGGCCAAGCCGTCAAGACCGTCGGTCAGATTGATGGCGTTGGTCCATGCGGTCATCAGGAAATTCACCCAGATCACGAACAGCACGATGGCCACGACACGACCGGCGAATTCAAAGCTGAAGAACGGCTTTTCGATGAAGCTCATGCCGGCCTGGGCGCTGGGGAAGCCGGATTTGGTCGGCAGAATCAGCGCCAGCACCGCGTATATGGTGGCGAGGATGAACTGTCCGATGAACTTGCCCTTGACGGTCAGTCCCTCGCTCTGCTTCTTGCGGACCTTCGCGAAATCGTCGATGAATCCCAAGAATCCCATCGACAGCATGGCGAACAGCACCAACACCGCGGACCACGACGGCACCTCTCCCCTGGTGAGGAACCGATACAGTGCCGAGGAGCACCAGCCGAGCACCACCGCGAGGTTGATGACCACGCCGCCAAGCGTCGGCGTGCCGCGCTTGACGAGATGCGACTTCGGGCCATCCTGACGGATGTACTGTCCGTAATTGAGCTTGTGCACCAACTTAATCAGCAGCGGAGTGCCCACAATCGTCACGACGAGCGACACCATAATGCCGATGATGAGTGAAATCACCTGATCTTCTCCGTTTCAGTCAGCTATGATCGGCACGACGCCGATTCCGTCAGTTTTGCGTCCAACGCTCCGCCAGAGCGCTCAATCCGGACGCGTGGGATCCTTTCAGCAACACCACTGTACCCTCATGGTCGGTCGCAAGCCGGGTGACCATTCGGTCGGCCTGTTCGGCATCATGCGCCCATTGCACCATCGTCGGGTCGGCGGCAACCGCCTTGCCGCCCTGCGCCATGGCCTCGGCAAGCGCGTCCAACGCCTCGTCGGAAGTGCTGCCGACCGTCACAAGCGCGTCCGCACCGCCCTCGACGGCGTATCTGCCGACGTCCTCATGCAGGCGATGCTCATCCGGTCCGAGCTCCAACATGGCTCCGAGAACCGCTATTCTGAACGGCTGCTGCTCGGCGCCGGCATGCCAGCGCGACAGACCATCGAGTCCGGCCTTCATGGAATCGGGGTTGGCGTTGAACGAATCGTCGATCAGTGTGAACGACGTTTCGGGCTTGGTGACGGTGGACACCGCCATACGATGCGGGCTGATGCTCGTCACGTCGGATAGGCCGGAGGCCACAGCGTCAATCGGCATGCCCAACGTCATCGCCACCGTGGCTGCGGCAAGCGCGTTCATGACGTTGTGCTGTCCGCAGATGCCGAGCGTGACGTTGGCGTGCCGGCCTGTCTTGTCTTCCAGTACGAATGACGGATGGTCGAGATCGTCGCAGCGCACGTCGAGCGCGGTCGTGTCCAGTTGCGCGTCTTCTTTCTGCGGCAGGCCGAACCACAGCACATCGGCCGGAGCGATGGCGCTCATCGCGGCCACATGTTCGTCGTTGGCGTTGAGGATGGTCAGGCCGCCCGGCACCAGTCCGCGTACGATTTCCGATTTGGCTTGGGCGATGCGTTCCGCAGAGCCGAATTCTCCCAGATGCGCCACGCCCACCTTGAGCACCACGGCGATGTCCGGCGGAACCAGGGAGGTGAGGTTGGCGATTTCGCCCACGTGATTGGCGCCCATTTCCGCCACCAGGAAACGCGTGCCGGCGTTCACCTTGAGCGACGTCAGCGGCAGGCCGATCTCATTGTTGAACGATCCGACCGGAGCGACAGTGTCGCCCATTTTGGACAGCAGCGATTTGAGCAGATCCTTGGTGGTGGTTTTGCCGACGGAACCGGTGATGCCGATGACGGTGAACGGCGATTCCAGCGCGCGCCGACGCTCGATATTATGCTTGGCGAGCGCTCCCAACGCCTTAACGGTGTTTTCTACGACGATCTGCGGCACCTGCGCGCCCGCGATTTCGTGGTCGACCAGTGCGGCCACAGCCCCCTGCGCGCCGACCTTCGGCACGAAATCATGACCGTCGACGCGTTCGCCGGCAATCGCCACGAAAACGGATCCCGGCACGATCTGGCGCGAATCCGTGAAGGCGCTGATGGCCACCGGTTCGTCGGTCGGCACGGTCGTCGGCATCAACCGTCCATCAACCGCCTGCGCGATCTCCGTCAGGCTCATCGGCATCATGGTCGGGCTGCTCACTGTCGTTACTCCTCTAATGGTTGGGTTTGTGTTTGATGTGGAGAATGTTTCGTTCCACGTTTAGTTCAGGTCACGCGAGACGCGTAACGCGCTTTTGATGTTGGCTTTCCTCACGCCGGCGGCCAGCACCATGGCGATGGACAGGGACAGCGAACGGCTGTCCGTCTGGCCGTATGCCGTCGCGGCCTGCTCCGCAAGCAGGTCGGATTCCTGGGTTCGTCCCGCGATGCGGGTCTGTTTGCCGACCGCGCATCCGAATTTTGCGACGAGTTTCGCAACCTCGGAATCGCTCAAACCATTGTCATCGCAGGCAAGCACATCGACGCTGACCGATTGCAACGCGTCCTCACGCAGGGTCTCTTCATCCAACGCGAGGATCACAGCGGCTGCGCCGTCTTCGGCGCACACCGCCATGGTACGTTGCATATCGATGGCCGACAGAGGATATTCCAGATTGAGGAAGCGTTCCAATGACTGTGAATCGGACGAGCTGATCACGCCGACGGGGTTGCCCAGCATGTGCAGGAAATCCGCGAGGTTCCTCACTTCGGATTCCACGATCTCCCTGTTCTTCCCCGTGATGGCGAATACGGCCAATGCGTCGGACGGATTGCCGGCCATGTCGCTCACCAGTTTGCCGAGCTGTCCCATGGTGGGTTCGGCGTAGATGAGCGGAATCTGGATGTCGTCGGTTTGACCGCGCAGCGCATGGGGCACGATCGCGCCATATGCTCCCTGTTCCTGAGCCTGCGACAACTGGTGCACGTCCACATCGGCGGACGGGACGAACAGTGCGCCGGGACGCACCGATTCGACATCATCCGCGATGGAAGTGATCGTCACTTCAGCCGCCGACGTCGGATCAAGATCGAAACCGTATCGGCTGGCAAGCAGCCCTAAAGTCATTCGTCTGTTCATGGATTCGCTGACCGCGCTCACCTTTCCGCCCCTCCGTGTCTGAATACGTATTCGCTCACCAATTCACCGGAATAGCATCCGTGCGAGGTGAAGACGCCGGCACTTCATACTTCTGCATAAGGAATTCACCAATCTCCGCGGTGACAGGACCCGCCGTCAAACCGCCGAAGCTGCCTTGGGGGTCTTTGAGCACCACGGTGATGACGAAGCGTGGATTATCCGCGGGAATGATCGTCGAGTAATCGCTGATGATCGAGGTCAGTTGGCCGTTCGCTCCGGCGACTTCTGCTGTGCCTGATTTCGCCGCCATACGATAGCCGTCGACCTTCACGAAAGTGTTGTAGTGTTCAGCGGACGATTCCATGGCGTTGAGCATCTGGCTCGCCACGGATTCGTCGATGACGCGTGTCGCCTCGCCCTTGGACTGCTGCTCTTCGACATGCCCCGCGGTGTCGGTGATGGACTTGATGATGCGTTGCGGCTTTTTGACGCCCTTGTTGGCTATCACCGAAACCGCGTTGGTCAGCTGCATGACGTTCACCGTGTACCCTTGACCGAACAGCACGGTGTTGCGGGTTCGCCTGTCCCAGCTATCCGAGGGGTGCAGCACGCCTTCGGATTCGCCTGGCAGGTTCAGTCCTGTGGCCTGTCCGATACCGAATTTGCTGATGAAGTTGTACCGCTGCTCGTTGGTCATCTTGTCTCCGGCAATGACCATGCCAACGTTCGACGACTGTTCGAGGATGCCGGCGAGCGTCCAATGTTCGTTGCCATGGTCCACCGCGTCCTTATAGGTCTGTCCTTCCACGGTCACCGTGTTCGGTACCGTGAATTTGTCATCGATCTTGTGCAATCCCAGTTGCAGCATGCCCGACATGGCCAGCACCTTGCCGATGGAGCCAGGTTCGAAGGTCTCGCTCACCGCCCGGGAGGCGCCCATCTTCGCCTGGTCGCTTCCGGCCTCGGTCGTATCGCTGTCCGCCAAAGCGAGGATGTCGCCCGACTGCACGTCCTGGACCATGGCGATGCCCCAAGCGGAATGGTATTTGTTTTCGCTGTCGCTCAGCACTTTCTCGGTGTACCACTGCACATCCCGATCGATGGTGAGGGTGACGTCGGATCCGTTGACCGCGTCTTTGGATTCGGTCATGGTTCCGGGGATTTCGACGCCGCTGTTGCCCTGTTGGTACACCTGGTAGCCGTCACGGCCCGTCAATGTCTTGTTTTCCATCTGCTCGATGCCGGCCACGCCCTTGCCGTCGGCGTCGACACCACCCAATAGCGAACCCATCAAAGTGCCGTTGGAGTACAGACGTTCGTTGCTTAGTTCCGCGTAGACGATGCCGCCGAGGTTCAGCTTGGAGATTTTACGCTTGACCGCAGGCGTCACGTCCTTCTTCAATACCACGTATTGCCCGCTGATCGACAGTTTGGCGCCCAGTTCCGTGGCGTCCATGCCCAATACGGGGGCCAGCAGACGAGCCGTCAAGAAAAGCGGCGGCAGCGGCAAAGGCATATGTTCCGACCGGCTTGCCGTTGATCTGGTGGCAGTTGCTGCCGGTCTGTTTGGTGCAGGTGGTCGGTATGAACGCCTGCGCCTGTTCGGGGTTGCCGATGATGGTGTAGCGTTCGACGCTTTGCGCGAGAATCGCGCCATTGGTATCCATGATCTTGCCGCGTCGAGCCTTCAACGTCACGGTGGTGGTGCGGCTTTGCGCCGCGGCCTGCGCCATCCCTTTGCCGTTGACCAGTTGAATATTGGCAAGTTGGATAAGGCAGGTGGTGCCCATCAGCGCCAGAACGACGCCGATGGCCATGGTTTTCGTCAACAGGTTCTTGTGGAAGAACGTGTAGATCCTGCGGATAGGGTTCACCGGGTCTTGTCTCCACTTGCGTTTGCCTGATAGCCGTTCAGATCGATGGTCAATGCGCCTTTCTGCGGGACCATGCCCATCTCTTCGGCCTTGCTCGGCAATGAGGCGTCAAGTTCGTCGAGCTTGGCCTGATCGTCCTCGACGTCCTGGGTCAGCTGGGTGATATGCGTTTCGATTTGGCTCGCCTCGAAGGAATTCTGCACCATTTGGGTACGCAGCATCAGTGAGCCCAGCAGGCATACACCAAGGAACACCGCGGCGATGACCAGGTGCAGCAGCGGCGTGCTGCGGGTCCGCGTCCATGTGATGAGTTGTTCGAAGCCGTGACGGATGCCGTTGCCTTCGACTCTGGTCCCTTTGATGACGTGCAGTTCGGGACGCGTGGTGCCGATGGTCTCGGTCTGGCTTTTGCGGCCGGCCGGAGCCGCATTCGAAGCGATCGTTCTTGGTGCCGCCACTTCAGTCCCTTCTTCCTTGTCTGGTCATGCTTGCGTAATCCGCGCCTTGGTCGAACCGTTTGCGCCATCGTGCGGGAATCGGTCTGGTCAATTCCACCGCGCGCAATCTGACGGACGCCGATCGTGGATTGTTGGCGATTTCCTCCGCGTCCGCCTTGATGGCGCCGCGGGTCAGTTCCTTGAAGAACGGCATCATGTCGGGCGGCACCACGGGCATATCCGCCGGAGCGTCGACCTTAAGCCCTTGGTTCATGAAGGCTTTGACGGTTTTGTCTTCCAACGAGTGGTACGACTCCACCACCAGACGTCCTCCCACTGCAAGGTGGTTGGCGATTTGCGGCAGCGTGCCGGCAAGCTTGTCCAGTTCGCCGTTGACTTCGATGCGCAGCGCCTGGAAGACGCGTTTCGCGGGGTTGCCGGCGGGACGGTGGGCCTGCGGCACGACCTCGTCCACCAAACGATTGAGCTGGCCCGACGTGGTCAGCGGCTCGGTTTCACGCCGGCGTACGATTTCCCGTGCGATCTGCTTGGAGAACCGCTCCTCGCCGTATGTGCGGAAGATACGCACCAAATCGGCGAACGAATATTCGGCGAGCACCTGCTCTGCGGTCAGGGGCTGCGTCACGTCCATACGCATGTCGAGCGGCGCGTCATGGGAATAGGAGAAGCCACGTTCCGTCTCATCGATCTGCAGGCTGGACAATCCGAGGTCCATGAACACCGCGTTGACCTTGTCGACGCCTTGGTCGGAAAGCACTTGGGAGAAGTCGTCGAATGCCGCGTGCACGGGCGTGAAACGGTCGGCAAGGCCATCCATTTCCATGCGTTTCGTGGCGAGCGCGAGCGCCTCGGTGTCCCGGTCGATGCCGATCAGGCGGGCGTTGGGGCTTGCTTTGAGGAACGCTGTGGAATGCCCGGCGAGGCCGAGGGTGCAATCCACCGCGATCGAGCCGGGCTTCGCCAATGCCGGTGCCACCAAGTCCACGCAATCGCGGAGCAGCACCGGCTGATGAATCGTCGTCACGTCTGTCATTAGAACTCCATCGCCGGCAATACGTCATCGGCAATGTCGGAATATCCTTGTTCCTTGTCGGCCAAGTAATCCTCCCATGCCTGTCTGTTCCAAATCTCGGCCCGGGTTCCCACGCCGATCACCACAATGTCGCTGTCCAGATTCGCGTAATCGCGGAGCATCTGCGGCACAAGCACGCGTCCTTGCTTGTCTGGCTCCTGGTCGACCGCGCCGGAAAGGAACACACGCAGGTAGTCGCGTGCCGCCTTGTTTCCCATGGACGTGCGTTGGATCTGCACCGCGATCCGTCTGAATTCCGATTGCGGCAGCAGGTAGACGCATCGTTCCTGGCCTCTTGCCATCACCATGCCGGAGCCCAGTTGGCTGCGGAACTTCGCAGGCAATGCCATACGTCCTTTGGCGTCGATTTTCGGAGTGTAGGTGCCCAGCAGCAATGGCGGCAAGTCCGCCATCATGCCGCCGGATTGAGCCGGGTCATCGTCGGAGACGGATTCTGTTCCAATGTCATGGACCATTACCGCACCTCCTTTTTGCCCACACTCGGCCCACCAATCCGAGACACTTTCCCCACTCTACCCCACTGCTCACCATTTTTCCCCACGAAAAAGCAAAAATGCCTCAAAATATTGTCGATTTCTCCCCATATTTGAGATTGCGCGTCCGCACCGTACAGTTCCGTCGCTGTCAGACCGTCGCGATTCGCCGCGGTCACTCGCCGCTCGTAGAAGCCTTGGGGTACATTAGAGTGCCTTAAGTTTTTGATGAAGGGACAGCAATGTCGAGTTATTCCGCCCAGTTGCGTGAGGAGCAACAGGCCGTCAGCCGCGCATATGATCGTCTGGACGCGTTGAGGGCGCAGGCTCGGTCGCGTCTCGACACGGTCCGGGCCGCAGGATCGCACGGTTCGCCCACGCAACGCACCGAACGCGATTCCTTCGCCACCATGTACGAGGACCGTCTCACCCAGCTTCGTGCGGTGGAGGATCGCCTGGTTTTCGGCAGGCTCGACGACGTGCATGGCGCGCATCGCTACATTGGGCGTATCGGCCTGTCCGGTGAGGATCATGAGCCGATTCTCACCGACTGGCGTGCCGACGCGGCACGCCCGTTCTATGAGGCGACGCCTTCGAATCATGGCGACATCGTCATGCGCCGGCATATCACGTTGAGTTTCCGGGAAGTGGTCGGCGTCGAGGATGAGGTGCTCGACGTGCATTCCGATCAGGTCGGCGAGGCGTCCTCCAATGGCACATTGACCGGCGAGGGTGCTCTGCTTGCGTCGCTTAACGCCAAACGCACCGGCAAGATGACCGATATCGTGGCCACCATCCAGGGCGAGCAGGACCGTATCATCCGTGCGGACCTCAACCAGGCGGTGGTGGTGCAGGGCGGTCCGGGAACCGGCAAGACCGCGGTCGCGTTGCATCGCGCGGCCTACCTGTTGTATACGCATCGTCGCGCGTTGCAGCGTTCCGGAGTGCTGGTGGTCGGCCCCAGCTCGACGTTCCTGCATTACATCGACCAGGTGCTCCCCTCGCTGGGTGAGACGGGTGTGGTCAGCCGTACCATCGCGGATCTGATTCCCGGCATCATCGCCACCGCGCATGACGACCCGTATGCGGCCAAGCTCAAGGGTGAACGCCGTATGGCCAAGGCGATCGCCAATGCCGTGGCGGCTCGTGAACGCGTGCCTTCGCATCTGCCGGTCATCCGCATCAACGGTTTCAACGTGCCGATGGTACGTGCGGATATCGAGCAGGCCATCGCCGATGCCAAGCGCACGCGGCAGCCGCATAACAAGGCGCGCGAGACCTTCGTGCGCGACATGCTGTCGGCCATGCGCAACCGGTACGTCGAACGGCTTGACTACGAGCCGGAGCAGGCCGAGCTTAACGATGTGATGCAGCAGTTGCGTATGAACGACGATTTGCGCAAGACGCTGAACCTCGCATGGCTGCCGATGACCGGCGAATGGTTGGTCGACCAGCTGTTCGCGAAACCGCAGCAATTGCGCCGTTTCGCCCCCTGGCTCGAAGAGCGTGGCATCGAGACGCTGACACGTCCGAAGGGCTCGCCCTTCACCGTCAGCGACGTACCTCTGCTGGATGAGGCCATGGAATTGCTTGGACCGGATCCGAAGGCCGAGGCCAGGCAGAAGGCGTTGGATGCCAAGCGCGCCGAGGAAGAGCAGTTCGCCAAGGACACGCTGGCGCAGGCCGGTATCGGTTCCGGCATCGTCACTTCGCAGATGCTGGTGGACAATATCAATGGTATGGACGCCGAATTAACCGCGCAGCGCGCCGCGGCCGACCGCGAGTGGACGTATGGCCATATCGTGGTGGATGAGGCGCAGGAGCTGACCGCGATGGATTGGCGTATGCTGATCCGTCGTTGTCCGTCGCGCTCGTTCACGATTGTGGGCGACGTGGCGCAGACCTCCGCGTTGGGCGGTACCCGGTCCTGGCGTCGCATGATGGACCCGCTGTTCGGCGAACGCAACTGGCAGCTCAACGAGTTGACGATCAACTACCGCAATCCGAAGGAGGTGTCGCAGCTCGCCAGCGATTTCGCCTCGTCCGAAGGCCTGTACATCTCCACGGTGAACGCCGTGCGTGGCGTCCCGGATTCAGTCAAGCGTCTCACCTTGCGTGACGATAGCCTGATCGGCGACGCCGTCGCGCAGCAGACCGTCGAGTTGGTGCGCGCCTACGTTTCCTCCGACGGTACCGGTCGTGTGGCGATCATCGCGCCGGACGATATGCTCAAGCCGTTGCGCGCACGCGTATACGCACAACTTCAGGATGAGCTCGACCCGAAGGAATTCGACAGGCTCGATGCCCAGAGTTCCTGGGACGAGCAGGTCACCGTATGTTCCACACAGACCGTGAAGGGTCTGGAGTATGATGCCGTGATGGTGGTCCAGCCCGGACGAATCGAGGAGAACGCGCCGTCGCGTATCGTAGCGGCCTCCGATTTGTATGTCGCCATGACGAGGCCCACGCAGCGTCTGCTTATACTGCGGACAAAAGACGACGAAAAGCTGCTCAAACTATAAGGTAGGAACCATGCCTAAAGCATTGTTACTTGAAAACATCCATCCCGACGCGGCGCAGTCGCTGCGCGACCATGGCTTCGAGGTCGAGTGCCTCAAGGGAGCCCTGAACGAGGACGAGCTGATTGATGCGTTGGAAGGTGTCGACCTGCTCGGCATCCGTTCCAAGACCAGTGTGACCCGCAAGGTCATCGACGCGCGTCCGACGCTCACCGCGGTCGGCTGCTTCTGCATTGGCACCAACCAGGTGGATCTCGAATACGCGGGCAAGAACGGCATCGCCGTCTTCAACGCGCCGTATTCGAATACCCGTTCCGTGGTGGAGCTGGTGATCGGCGACATCATCTGCCTGATGCGCCGCATTCCCGCGCACACCCATCATATGAAGCACGGCATGTGGGATAAGTCCGCCTCCGGCTCCCATGAGGTCCGAGGCAAGACGCTCGGCATCATCGGCTAAGGGAACATCGGCTCCCAGCTTTCCGTCGTCGCCGAGGCGCTTGGCATGCGCGTGCTGTTCTATGACATTGAAGAGAAGCTCGCCATGGGCAACGCCCACCGTTGCGACACGCTCAACGAATTGCTGGAACAGTCCGATGTGGTCACGCTTCATGTGGATGGACGCAAGTCGAACACGGGATTCTTCGGCGAAGACCAGTTCGAGCATATGAAGCAGGATGCCATCTTCATCAACCTGTCCCGTGGTTTCGTGGCGGATTTGGATGCGTTGAAGAAGCATCTGGATTCCGGCCATCTGTCCGGCGCGGCGGTGGACGTGTTCCCAATCGAACCGAAGAAGACCGGCGACGAGTTCCTGACCGACCTTGCGGACGAGGACAACATGATCCTCACCCCGCATATCGGCGGCTCCACGCTTGAGGCGCAGAAGTCCATCGGACAGTTCGTCTCCCAGCGTCTTGAGGATTATTGGTTCAAGGGTTCCACCATGTTGTCGGTGAATCTGCCGCAGATCACCCTGTCCGACATCAAGTCGAATTTCCGCATCGCCCACCTGCATGCGAATCTTCCGGGTGTGCTGGCACGCGTCAACCGTGTGCTGGGCGAGGACGGCATCAACATCGCCGCCCAGGCCTTGGGCACGGAAGGCGAGATCGGCTATGTGGTCACCGATGTGGCGCAGCGCCCGGACCAGAGGGCTCTCGACCAGCTCGCCTCCATCGAGGGTACGATCCGCATGCGCGTGATCAGCTGAGCACGCAATACGAAACGTTACGATAATGCGGGCGGGGTTCCAACCATCAGGATTGG
>ERZ780149.1568-NODE-1568-length-24047-cov-5.277843_pt1 | contig 24047 bp, 26 predicted proteins | sample MGYA00511367_ERZ780149 | MGnify/ENA primary metagenome ERZ780149 (study PRJEB29588, sample SAMEA2153852) | human gut metagenome | biome: human gut; feature: human-associated habitat; material: faeces | place: Denmark | collected 2008/2010 ... | reverse complement strand
TCTTTGCTGCAATACTTCCTTGCAGCCAGATTACTTATTACGAGGCTGTACCATCACAAAAGAAAGAATATCTTATCCAGGCGTGTGAAAATGCTTTCCATTATTTTGGAGGTGTACCAAATGCCATAGTTCCCGACAACCTCAAATCTGCCGTAACAAAGCCCGGTGGAATAGAGCCTGTAATAAATGATGATTTTGCAGCTTTTGCAGACCATTACGGATGCGTAGTCTTTCCGGCAAGGGTGCGCAAGCCCAAAGACAAGGCTTTGGTTGAAAATGCCGTAAGACTGCTTTACAGGGAGGTCTATTCAAAGATGACAGGATTGAAATTCAATGATCTTGAAGCCTTGAACATAGAAATAATGAAACATACGGATGCATTGAACAGCCGAAAGATGTACAACCGCAGCTACAGCCGTAAGGAGCGTTTCATAGAGGTAGAGAAAGACAGGCTGCATACATTACCGACTACAAGATTTATATCAAAAAGTCGGAAAACGGCAACTGTCATGAGAAACAGTTATGTGTCGCTTAACAATCACTATTACAGTGTCCCTAAAGAGTATATCGGCGATACTGTAGAATTACTGTATGATGGGGATACAGTGGAGATATATCATAAATTCAGGCACATTACGACACATCGCAGGGATGATACACCTTTCACATATTCAGAAAAACCTTCCCATAAACTTCCCGGAGTACTACATGAATACAGAATCAGAATGGATGATGTATACTGCAAGGCACGTAAAATCGATCCGATAGTAGAGGAGTACATAAAGCTTGTGGCCGTAGCCAAAAAATATCCGGCTCAAGCAGTACGTTCAGCTGATGGTATATTAAGTCTTGTGGAACGTTTCGGACACGACAGAATGGTTCTTGCATGCCAGATAGCAATGGAATCCTGCATGTTCGGATTCAACGAGCTTGAAAGTATTCTTGTAAACAGGGAAGATGAAAAGTATCATGTCCAAATGGAAGGACAGGCTCCGGAACTTACCCCTAAACACAGAAATCTCAGAGGTAAGGATTATTTTAACTCTAAAAACATAGATAAAAATGACAAGTAATAATAAAACAAATAGAACAGTCGAAAAAAATATGGACAGAATAATGGAATTACTCTCCAAATTACGTTTTTACGGTATGCTTGAAACATACAGAAATGACTGTAGGACAACATCCTCTGATGGTATGACAAATGATGAATTCCTTAAATGGCTTCTAGAAAGTGAGTATGATTACAGACGCAATGTAAGCATTGAGCGACTGATAAGGTCTGCCAACTTCAGATATAAGGCATATATGGAGAAAATAGACTATACCATAAAACGTAACCTTGACCGTAACCGGCTTGAGAGACTTGCATCTCTTGATTTTATAAAAGACGGACAGAATGTTTTTATCACGGGAAGTTCTGGTACAGGTAAAAGCTATATTGCTTCAGCAATAGGATATGAAGCATGCAAAAATGGAGTCAGAACTTTATACTCCAATGCGTCAAAGCTTATGGGACAGCTTAAAATGGCCAAAAACAAGGGAACTATAGAATCTGAAATGAAAAGTGTTCACTGCTTATTCTAGACGATCTGTTTCTTATAGGACCGGATGTCAGGGAAAGGTCAATCCTTATGGAAATAATAGAAGACAGACACGGATTAAAATCAATCATAATAACATCACAACTTCCTGTCGAAAGTTGGTATGATGCAATTGGTGATCCTACGGTAGCAGATGCAATCCTGGACAGAATTGTACATACTGCACACAAAATTGAACTAACAGGAGATTCTGTAAGAAAGATTAATGCTAAAAAGAAGTAGTATCTGCTATAAAGAATTATAACTGAAACTGATCCGGGTTAAAATGCATTTTTCTCTACTTAAATCTCATATTTTTTTGATGGGTCAATCAGGAGTACAATAGTGGGTCAAGTGACTTTATATTTTCCAGCTAAACGTAAATGAGAAAAATTGCTGATGTTCCCAACGTGTTCCCGATATTTTGACGTTAACGGAATTTAGTTTTTTAACGTCCGTTGGTGGTAGTTCGCGTTCAAAAACGCTTATTCAAAGAACTAAAAATGATGCCCGAAATTAGGTTCTGGTTTTGTGGGCAAAATTAAATCAAGTGAAAGTGTTAGAACTCACATCTAACTGAATGCAAAGGTACATATTTTTCCTCAAATAAAAGAAAAGTTTCCCAAGAATCTGCTTATCATGTGGCATTTTCTTCACTATCTGCCCAAAGTGACAGATGGATCATGCATCTTTGATAAAAGGGAAAGGAAAATTGAAAGGACATGAGTTCACTCCAGTTATCACATCATATCGAGTCAGCTTCAAAACAAAAAAGGGGTGAACGAATCGTTCGGGGTTTACAAGAAACTCCATGCTCATCCAAGAGTCGATAACGAATCGTTATTGAGATTGCAATCAAAAGCAAACTCCGCTAACCTGACTGGATGATGTACTTTCAAAGTACTCCATCACCATCAGTGGATAGTTTCAGAGTTGGATGGGATAAGGTAGTTTGAAATTACCCTATCCCTTACCTCATTTCTTACCCATGTGCCATTTTTAGCGGTACTTGGGTAAAATGCCAAAGGGCTGAAAATCAAATATCGTTTTGAATGGCAAGAAATGAATGTTCCCAATCTGTACCGCCCTATCATGATTACATCCCCAAACAGAGTTCTGGAGTCCCTGAATCAGGGAGTCATGTCTGGGGTCATAAAAGGCGACCGCTGATGGGAATTGGATGCTATGGTGAGTAAATAACGAGGGATTTTTGTGTCTAATTGGTGATAAAACTAAGTTTTATAGTTAAAAAACAGACTAAAATGCAACTTTGTTGGAATGTTTTGAAGTTTTCTCAATTTATTTTATTATATTTGCGCCAAAATTAAAACATTTTACGCGATGGCAGAGTTTAATCAGATTAAAGTTGTATTGGTGAAGAAGAAGAGAACAGGCAAATGGCTTGCAGAGCAGATTGGTAAAAGCAACTGTACTGTGAGCAAATGGTGTTCAAACGCAGCACAGCCTGATATTCCTACTTTATCTAAGATAGCCGAGGTTCTGGAGGTTGATATAAGAGACTTGCTTGTTGGCAACGAATAACCAATGACTGAAAACATTGACATAAACGAGACAGAGGTTTTGAAGCAATATCCTGAGGTTCTGGAAATGCTTCTCAAAGACCATACTACCCAGCAGAACATCTACTGGGCAACTGACTCGTATGCCGACCGAGGCAAAGGTTATCAGTTCAAGGACGCTATCACGATTGACCGCATAACTGGTGATAACGGAATGATCATTCGTCCTCGATCTGTCAAGTCGAAAGACGAACAAACCAAACGATCTAAGGATATGGCTGAAGTGTTCACCCCCTCATGGGTGTGCAACGCTCAGAACAACCTCATTGATGATGCGTGGTTTGGCAAGCAAGGTGTTTTCAATTCAGAATCACCCGACCATACATGGAAGGCAATTTCTGGCAAGATAGAGTACCCTGAAGGTAAGACTTGGAAGGACTATGTGCGTGACACTCGTCTGGAGATAACCTGTGGTGAAGCTCCATACCTCGTAAGTCGTTACGATACAGTAAGCGGTATGCCTATCGAACTGACCGAACGAATTGGTCTCTTGGACAGAAAACTCAGAGTAGTAAGCGAGAATACCGAAACTACTGGTGAGTTCCTTGATTGGTGTCAGGAGGCATACAAGAACACCTACGGCTATGAGTGGCAAGGTGACAACCTGCTACTGGCACGTGAAGCCCTCCTGTTCACATTCCTCGATTACTACAAAGCAAAGTTCGGAGAAGATCCATTGCTCAAATCCATACAGTACATTGCCTACATCATTTCATGGAATGTGTGGCAAATGGACGGACTCAAATTCTGTCCTCCTGGAGAAGAACCTTGCGAAGGCGATCTCTTCAACCCCTCCAACTTGTGCCTTATCCGTGATTGGCGCAAGCCTCGTGATAAACAAAAGATATACTTCAAGTCACTTCTCAAAAGTTAATGGCTTATGATAATAGAATCCACACTTAAAGCCAAACTCATCTATGTCTTTGGTATTGATGACAAGACGCATGAAGGCTGCCTTAAGATAGGTGAAGCGACCCTCGATGAGGATGCAGACCTGTTCGCTCTCAGCCCTAACTGTGAGGCATTGAACAATGTTGCTCACAAGCGTATCAGCCAATATACCCAAACTGCTGGAATCCAATACCACTTGTTCCACACAGAGTTAGCCATGCGCACAAAGGACAAGCAGATACAGGGATTTAATGACAAGGCTGTGCATGATGTGCTCCTGCATAGTGGCTTGAAACGTAAGGACTTCAACCTTGGAGAAGGCAAAGCAAGCGAGTGGTTTATTGTGGATTTGAACACCGCTATTGCTGCCATCAAAGCCGTAAAAGCCAACAAGGAAGCACTTGACGGTAGTCAGATCACATCGGGTCAGACACCTATCATCCTCCGCAACGAACAACGTGCTGCCATTGAGCAGACTAAGACACGATTTGTCGAAGGTGACCAGATGCTCTGGAATGCCAAGATGCGATTTGGCAAGACACTTACTGCCCTTCAACTCTTCAAGGAACTCTCTCAGGCAGAGCCTAAACAATACCGCAGGATGCTTATCCTGACGCATCGACCTGTAGTCAATGATGGATGGTTCGATGATTTCCACAAAATATTCTTTGAGGTTGGCACTCCATACATGTATGGTAGCAAGACCTCTGGCAACAGTTTCCAGAACCTTGAAGCAAAACTAAAGGCGGATAGGGATTGTCGATACGTTTATTTTGCCTCAATCCAAGACCTCAGAGGTTCGTCATTCGTGGGTGGCAAGTTCCAGAAGAATGATGAACTCTTCTCAGCACATTGGGATTTGCTCGTCATTGATGAAGCCCACGAAGGAACGCAAACAGACCTTGGCGATAAGGTATTGAAAGCACTTATCAAGAAGGGGACAAAGACTCTCTCTCTTTCTGGTACTCCTTTCAACCTGTTTGGCAAGTTCAAGCAGGGTGACATCTACACATGGTCGTATGTAGATGAACAAAGGGAAAAGGAAAAGTGGGAGAAAGAGCATGAGGGTGATCACAACCCATACGGCTCTCTTCCTCGCATGAACATGTTTACCTACGACCTTGGACCTCTCTTTGAAAGGTTCCAAGATTCGGAGTATTCATTCAACTTCCATGAGTTTTTCCGTACAGACGATAATGGGGACTTCGTTCATCAGGAGCATGTTGACAGGTTCCTCGATATGATGTGCGACCCATCCGAAGACTCCAACTATCCATTCTCAACAAAGCGATACCAGGAGTATTTCCGTCACACCTTCTGGTTGGTGCCAGGAGTGAAGGAGGCTCTTGCACTTCAATACAAACTGGAGAAACATCCCATCTTCTGTAACTTCGATGTGGTCAATGTGGCAGGTGATGGTGACCCTGACGACCCAAAGGGAGAAGCATTGCAGAAGGTGCGTGATGCCATCATCGAGAAACCGAAGAAGGACTATACCATAACCCTTTCGTGTGGCAAGCTCACAACTGGTGTGACTGTCAAGGAATGGACAGCCGTATTCATGCTTAGCGGTTCGGCAAAGACAGGTGCTGCCAACTACATGCAGACCATCTTCCGTGTGCAGAGTCCTGGACAGATCAACGGAAAGCAGAAAACGGATGCTTACGTCTTTGACTTTGCTCCTGACCGTGTACTCACCATGATGGCACAGGCAGCCAAAGCTCCAACTCGCCCCGGCAAGCAAACGGAGGAACATCGTCAACGTCTGAAGGAATTGCTCAATTTCTTCCCTATCATTGCCTTGCAAGGTAGTCAGACAAGACGTTATGATGTTGACCAGTTGCTCACTCGCTTGAAGCATACCTACATCGAGCGTGTGGTAAACTCTGGCTTTGACAATAATTCACTCTACAACGACCGACTCCTTGAATTGGATGACGTTGAGATAGAAGAGTTTGATGAACTGAAAGGTATCATTGGCAGCACTCCATCGCAAGACTCTGGCAAGGACATTATTATCAATGACAGTGGCTTTGATGAGGAAGAAACTGCTGGTGACGAAAAGCCAGAGAAGAAGCCAAAGACACCTCTCACCGATGAAGAAAAGGCAGCTCGCAAGGAGATGAAGAAAAAGAAGGAGATGCGCAAGAATGCCATCAGCATCCTTCGTGGTATCTCCATCCGTATGCCAATGCTCATCTATGGTTGTGATTTGAAAGATGGCGAAGACATCACCATCGATAACTTTGCCGAACACATCGACCCTCGTTCGTGGGAAGAGTTTATGCCACAAGGTATCACCAAGCAGCACTTCAACAACTTCAAGAAATACTACGATCCTGAGATATTCCTTGAAGCTGGTCGTCAGATTCGTGCAAGAGCACGCAAGGCTGATGGTTTGCCAGTAAAAGAAAGAATACGGCACATCGTAGAGATATTCTCTTCATTCCGCAATCCAGACAAAGAGACCGTCCTCACTCCTTGGAGAGTAGTCAACATGCACCTGTCTGATACCATTGGTGGCTATGACTTCTATGAGGAGTCTCATACTGAAATGCTCAACGAGCCTCGCCTTGTTGATCGTGGAAGTGTGACCAACAGAGTGTTCATGAGACAAGACACACGTATTCTTGAACTCAACTCTAAGTCAGGTCTCTATCCGCTCTATATGGCTTACAGCATTTGGCGAGAGCGTTGCAGAGAGTGGGAACGACAAGGTTACTTCGAGGTTGACAAGATGACCATCGAGGAAGAACAGCTCGCATGGGACGATGTCATAGCAAACAACATCTTCGTTGTATGCAAAACTCCTATGGCAGTCAGCATCACGAAGCGTACACTCACAGGTTTCCGTGACGTAAAGCAGGTTAATGCTCGCTACTATGCAGACCTCGTAGAGACTCTCAAAACAAATCCAGAATCATTTACAAAGGATGTTGTCCGTGGACAATACTTTTGGCACAATAAGAACGCAGAAAAAGAAATGAAATTCAATGCTATAGTTGGTAATCCTCCGTATCAAGTGATGGATGGAGGAATTGGTTCTAGCGCAGTACCTGTTTATCATCATTTTGTAAATGTTGCAAACAGGATAGATCCACAATATGTATCATTGATTATGCCTGCAAAATGGTATAGTGGTGGACGTGGACTTGATTCTTTTAGACAAAGTATGCTGTCTGATCGTAGTATCAGTCATCTTTTTGACTTTATAGATTCGCACGATTGCTTTACTAAGGTTGATATTGCAGGAGGAGTTTGTTATTTTCTACGTGACAAATTCTATAATGGCAACTGCGTTGTATCTACAATAAGAAACGGTAAGACAACTGTAGTAACAAGAAACTTAAACGAATTGGATGTTTTCGTTCGTACAAAGGAAGAACTCGATATTCTTGATAAAATCAAGTCAAATACAGAATCATTTATGTCTGATGTGGTTTTGGCTCAAAAGCCATTTGGCTTAAGAACATATGAGACTCCATTGTCAGAAGGTGACATCGTCTTAAGATATAATAAAGGTAAAGGTCTATACTTAAGAAAAAGAATTGAAACAAATTCCAATCTCATTGATAAATGGAAGGTTATTACTTCATGTGCTACAAATGAACATGCTGGTGAAACAGACAAGAATGGCAGAAAAAGGATTATTTCCACTTTGGAGGTACTAAAACCTGGGGAAATCTGTACCGAAACTTACATGGTTATTTCCACTTTTGAATCGGAAAAAGAAGCTAATAGTTGTATAGCATACATAAAAACAAATCTTGTTAGATTTATGTTAGCAATGGTAACAACTACCCAACACTTGTCTAAATCAAATTTCCAATTCGTTCCTCTTCAAGACTTCTCTGAACCTTGGACAGACGAAAAGCTCTATGCAAAGTACGGTATCACTCCTGACGAGCAAGCCTACATTGAATCACTAATCAAACCTATGGAATAATATGAACAAGTTCTATAAAACCAAGCAAGGAACATGTATATATAAACCTGCGTGGTTTCATATACATAAGTCAATAGATGACCAAATATTGGTTGACGCTTTAATGAATAATGAAGCATCAATCGACGAAGGTTATGCTACTAAACAAGACCTTCAAATAACATACAATGTTGGCTATCCTATTGGTGTTTCTATGTGTGTCGAATGTCCACAGAACTCGCCTCATGTATATTTCAAAGTTCGTGATCATCGTCAGTATCAATCACGAATGATTCATGGTGCACTACCTCAGGAAACATCATATGTCACAATCATTCTTAAACCTACAAACTACGGGTTAAATCTCATCACGGCATGGGCTGGATTTCCAAGCAAACCAGAACTGGGAAATATCTCTTATTTCGAACGTGCTTACAATCCCAAAGAGGCTGTAATGGAATCAGCTGAATTCTGGCTAAATCATGCTCTCATTGATGAAAATCCTACAGCAGAAGAACTGTTAATTGACATAAAGATTATTTGCGAAAGGTTGGGACTTGATTTTGACGGATTAACAGCTAGTCAAATATCCTCAATTTTAGGTGCCAGATTAGGTAAAGACATATCCTTCCCTGAATGCCATTCAGAAGAAGAATTGTTAAATGGTCTATGCAAGGTAATACAATAGTAATCTTATGAAAGATAATATATTCACATATGAAGGTCCACGTGGAGAGTTAGTAGAAACTTTCTACAAACTTCTAATGACTAGAAAACTTATCTCATATGAAGATATTTTGATTGAATATGATGGTGGCGCTTTGTCCACGCCAAAAGTAACAGGTCATGACCTTTATAAAACCCTTAAACATGTTGTTCCAGAGCTTGTTGAAACACTGACTATGCATGGTTATTCTGTTTTGTCAATTCCAAATGGTCGTACTACAAGTTATCAATATGTGGGAACTGAATCCGACCCTTTAAAAAACATACGTTTCAAAGCGATACTTTCAGAAAGGTATGCAACGTTAGATCAATGTATTAAGGGCAAACAACCTGTTACTATAGCGTACAAACCATTCGACAGAAGTAAGATGGAGATTGTTTTCCACCCACACCTTCTATATTCATATAATGGACGAGATTTTGCATTTGGTGTATCAGAAAAGGAAGGAAAAGATCCTTATAGAAAATACAATATAGCATTAGATCGCATCGAAGGTGATATACGGTCTGTAAGTTCTGCAAAACAGTATATCCCAGCACAAGATGGAGAATATACGTACTTGTCAAAACTGGTAGGTGTTCGTTTCGAAGAAGGAGCACAACTTCAAAAAATAAGAATAAGGGCACTTGATAAATATACATTTGGGCGCATTACGACAAAACCTTTACATAACTCGCAGAAGACAATTGTTTATCCAAGTTGGAAAGACAATCGTGAATATGGAGAGGTTGAGATAGAAGTGTATCCTAATATAGAACTTGTTGGACAAATTATGAGTTATGGAAGTACATTAGAGGTCATGGAGCCGAAAGACTTCCGAAAGAGAATCAGCGATGAAATACTTCAAATGAAGAGTCACTATAAAGAGTAGAACAAATGGTTCACACTATACAGAACCTATTTATTTACAATAAAATATGGTGTTTTGATATATTTTGAAGTATCTTTGCACAAAATTTTTGGTCTATATGCTGAATTTTATCACACATAAAGATGATGCCAAAAAGGCAATCGAAGAATTCGAGGCAGAGAAGAATGCCTACGAAAAGACGGTTGAGTCTATCCAACATAGTGCTCTCATGCTTTTTGAAAAGCGTGAGAAAGTTTTGGATGAATCAGTTAATCTATTCAATAGACTAGTTTTAATTAATGGCATTCCTTCACATATAATCAATCAGATTGAGACACAGTTGACAAAACAACAGATTAAACGTCTTGGTGTCACCTCTGATCATTCTGTCAACTATGAAATGCCTAACGAAGAGAACTCTCAAGCATGGAAATACATGTTTGGAGCTGCTGGTGTTGGTAGTGGAGTTGCCGTTGCAGGTGGTAGTATTTTAACTGCTTTGGCAACTACCTTTGGAACAGCAAGTACTGGTGCTGCTATTTCTTCATTAAGCGGAGTTGCAGCCACAAATGCTGTTCTTGCATGGATTGGAGGTGGTACAATTGCTGCAGGAGGCGGTGGCATGGCATTAGGAAGTACCATTCTTGGCTTAATGGGGCCAGTTGGATGGGGAATAGCAGGTTTGTCGATAGTCGGAGGAGGATGGTCTTTACGCAATAAGAATGATAAAATTATTGCGGAATACCAAAAAGCTACAAAAGAGTATCATCATCATGAAGCTCTTTTGTCAAGTAAAATTGCTGAAGTTAAAGGGCTTGAAGATGATACAGATGAAAATCTGAAAATCTTAAAGCGTTATTCAGATTGTAAATATCCTTCGGACTTTAATCATTTTACAGATGACAACAAGTTTGAATTAGGTCAAATGGTAAGAGATATTTTGTCGTCTTTGAGACATTTAAACAAAGCTGTTGTCTAGGATGGTGTCAAGGTCATGGGAATTTCTTGATAGTTTCAGTAAGAGTGAGATAGAATTATTGTCTTCTGCTATTGAATTGTCTGGTCTGCCAGAATATAATATAGCAGAAGGGCTTTCTATGTTCATTAGAAATTTGGCTGCCATTACAGGATGTAAAGATTACTCTTCAATTCTCCATTGGTGTATTGGTGATAACCGCGACAAATCAAAATCATTAGACAATCTTGAAGGTGAATATTTGTCTCAAATATATAAGCCGATAGAATATATAGAAGGTAAAAACCAAAGCAACATTATTCAGAAAGCTTTCTGTATTTTGGATTTACATGGTCTGTATTGGTCGCAAGAATTATTGGATGAAATATATTTGCTGCCATCCAAGCCAGCCGAAGGTGTTTTCGTATATGGACGAGACATTCGCTATGGACTGCAGCATGGTGATTCTAATACAATAGAGAATAAGGGACAAATTATTCCTAAAGTTCTATTGCTATTAGTTAAACTAGGATTTATCAGGAATATAGCTAAAAACTATCTTCAGAATAAGTTGATCCCGTTGATTTGCGCTTTTATAATTATTCGCAACGAACGTTGTTACCAGTTCACAGATTGCAATTCTTGTAAAAATTATATCTGCGCTCTTATTGACTCTAAAAGCAATGGGGATTCTGTATCAATCATAAATAAAGTGTTATCTGATGATGCCAGAAGCCTGATTATTCCCAAAACCAAATGGAATAAAATCAAGTGTTTTGAGAATGATATAATAAACATGCTCAATGAGCGAATTCATGATAATGGAATCATTGAAGATATAAATTGGGGCTACAATATTCATGATGTAGTTGTCAACAACAGTATTTTATCAAAACGAAGACATGCGTTTATGCATGCAATAGGAGACGATATAAAAGCTGTTATCGCAAAATTAGTAAGAGATTTGAATTCAAACGTTCAATTATCGGAATTAAAGGGCAATGAGATATTAACTATTGATGCGTATTACAAAAAATGGCTGGAGGACATTCGTTCTATACCATTGGATGAAAGTCTTCCAGAAACTGTATTGTTCTCAAATATAAAAGAGGTAGTAGCTAAGGGTGAGGATTTAGTAAACAAGGTCTCTCCATTATTTCATACGCTCGTAGATCACTATGCCTACATATTTCATGGTTATCAAGACGGTAACAATAGAACATATGGAAGATTGGAAGGATTCATAAAATCAGAAGCGAAATTAAGAAAAATGATTACTGATTTTTCTTCCTCAAAAACCTATAGGAAAGTTCAAGACACACCTGCAATTTACATGATGGAGCTCATAAAATCAACTCTTGACGATGTAACTAAATTCGTTGAGTTCCAGAATGAAGCTAAATGTGACATGGTTTCAATAAACCTAAACCCTAGCGATTTTCAAGAGCATGTTCTTAATAATTTCAAAAGCAATCTCCTGGAAAAAGCTTTCTTCAAAAGAGACAATGTAAGAAATAGAATTAAGGTTTACGTATCATGTAAAGATGATAAATTGGCAATATGCTTATCTAATAACGGAGAACCTTTTAAGGGCGATGCATCACGTATTTTCGAGGAACATTATACATTTGGCGAGAACCGTGGAAATGGACAAGGAATGTATGATGCGAGACAGTATATGAATTATATTGGGGGTGACATACAAATGCAAGCCTTTCAATATATGGAATATCCAGTAAGATTCGTTTTAATTTTTCCAATTTCAAATAAACAAGTATGAATACTATAAAGATTTTATGGGTAGATGACAAATTTATGGATCCTAACGATTCATTCACAAAACGTGTAAATGAAGACATTGAAGATTGTCAAGACCTCTCTAATATAATTATTGTTGACAAAGTGTCAAATAGAGATGATTTCCTGAATCGTTTGTCTTCTAAAACTAAATATGCAGCAATCATTCTTGATGCGCAAACAGCTGACAAGATCAATGATTCTCCAGATATTAAGACTTTTGATTTACACCTTCGACCTATTGACAAGTTAAATTACAATGTCTTGAAGTATGTTTATTCGAGCTACCCTGATCAGATAGCAAAGATGGCTCATGAATATGGATTTGACATACGCGACAAAAGCGAGATAGAACCATACGATTTGATTACGGAAATAAAGGATCGACTTTCTTTGGAATTCCCTATAGTACCAGAATTAATGATGAGTATTAGGGAAAATTTCATTTCAGAATCAAATGAAAAATATCTGCGTAACATCATCGATGGGTATTATGATGCAGAAAGCGTTCCTTTGGAAGACATGCGATACATTCTGGAGGATATATTTGTCCATCTGACAAAAACACGCCTTATTAACTTTAATGCTCTTCCTAAGAATGCTGGATTAAGTGACAAAGTTAAATTTCTGTTAGAAGGCGGAGAATTAAATGGCACAAAAATTCATATTCCTTATTGGGTTTGTCCAATCGAAATTCGATATGCAATGCAGTGTCTTGAACCTTGTTCTCAATTGTATCACCATGATAGTAATACTGTCTGGTCACGTATGGATAATATGGTATTTAAGAATAGTTATGAGCAATTCTTCAAAGAAATGGCTTATAACGCTTTCTTCCTAACTATGAGATGGTATTATCACTTTATGCTAAATGAGAAAAATTCTCCATCTAACGGAAATTATTCGAACAAGCATAAGCAGTACTACTATTAATATACCTACAGTTGGGTAGTTGGGCTTTGATAATAATACAACAACATTTCCTATATGCAGAAAACAGGTAAAATTGAAAAATTATCCATCGGGGATATTCGAAATACGACTAAAGATAATTGCACTAAGTTAATTGATGCAATTGGTGCAGTTGTAGATCGCAATCTGGGAATGTCATGTTCTGTTGTTTCTGTAAATCATTCTTATGAGTACAAAATACTGATTACAAATAAAACGTCATCAGTACAACTGGAAACAAAAGAAAAACCAGGAAATACCCTACGAAAGACGAACGAGCCAACAGAATTGCATTTTTTTACCTATGAGAAGCTGAAAGAATCTGCAAAGCTAAATCATGGTAAATATCGTGGTAAATTGTATGGAACTATAGAATTGTGCAAGTGCGACAAAACAATATCCTGCCCCGATTGTGATGGAACTGGAATCTGTTCTTCATGCGATGGAGAAAAACAAATTGTATGCACAGTTTGCAATGGAGATAAGGAATGTATATCTTGCAATGGAACTGGAACTTATACCTGCACGAATTGCGATGGCGATGGAGATTGCCCAGAATGCAATGATGGTTGGTATACTTGCGACGAGTGCAATGGTGACGGAACCATGGACTGTCCTGATTGTAATGGCTCTGGTAATTATGTTGATTCTACATGTAATAAGTGTGGAGGAAGTGGTTATTATGATTATTACAATAACAAAGTTTGTAGAGCGTGTGGTGGCTCCGGCAGATTTGTGATAACGTGTAAACGTTGCGATGGTGATGGCACTGTTGACTGCGATAATTGCGATGGCGATGGAGGATGGGATTGTAAAGAGTGCCATGGATCTGGGAAATGCTCGCATTGCCATGGTGAAGGTGGGTTTACTTGTAAAGCATGTAGCGGAAGTGGCTCTTGTGGGAAATGTAAAGGAAGGGGAAAGATTTGGTGTCCAGATTGTCATGGTAAAGGCAAATGTTTTGACTGTAAAGGTGAAAAGATAGTTACTTGCCCTCGCTGTGATGGTTTAGGCAAATACCAATCATATACACAATACTCACTATCTGATAACGAAACAAAACGTGAACTATGTTCTATTCCTATAAACGCCAGTGATATAGAAGCTGCTGATGGAGATTGCATATATAACAATGTTATCTATGATTTCTTTGCAGGAAGAGCAAACACCTATGATGATAAAAGTATATTACAACAAGTATCGGCTGACAAAATTGAAATTGTAAAAGATTGGATTTCACTAGAGAAGAATTCTACTTTTACAAAAGACCATATAGGCAAAGACTACCTTAACACAAAAGTAGAATTAACAAAACTACCTGTTTCAAAGATAGTTATAAGGTGTAATAGTACAAGCTATTCAATATGGATAGTTGGAAAAAACAAAGTGATATTCTATGATGATCTACCAAGTTTTGCTGCTAGATTATTTGGAGGTCTAAACAAGTTATTTGGGGGAAAATAATCATCAAAACAGTTTAATCAATAGGTTCTCATAATCAGGAACCATTGTTTAAACTGTTTTTTTTGTGTGCATAAAGAAAAGTTCCTACCTTTGCACCGTCAATCTGAGACGACAGGTTGTTAACACTAGAAAATAAAAAAATAAAAAAGGGAATAACAAGTTAACGACACTCACTTGCCCAGCATACCCAAAAGGTATGGAAGTATGTCTAATTTAATTCTTATGCTCATGGCAAAGGAAATTCGTAATTCTAGTGTTAATGGTGTTGCTTCAGTTGCATCTACCCAGTGTACTAACGATCAGCAGTGGACAAAATACCACTCAAAGCAAGGTCACGGCTTTGCTGCAGAAGATGCTAATGCAATGTGGGATCGCTGGCATGGTAAGTCTGTAAATAAGGTTGGTCTTGACAATTCTCTCAATGGTGCAGATCGTATTAGCGACGGAGTTCAAATTCAGACTAAGTATTGTGCTGATGCTGGCAAGTCTGTAGGCGCAGCATTCGAGAACGGAACTTATCGTTATGGTGGCATGAAGATTGAGGTTCCAAGCGACCAGTACGAGGAAGCTGTTCGTATTATGCGCGCTCGCATCTCGAATGGAGAGGTTCCAGGTGTGGCAGATCCAAACATGGCAGATCAGATTGTCATCAAAGGTCATTACACTTACGATGAAGCAATCCGCATCGCCAAAGCTGGAAACCTGGATTCCATTAAGTTTGACATCCAAACACAGTCTGTCGCTTGTGCTTTTGCCTGTGGTCTTTCTTTTGCTGTGACATATTGTTCTGCTAAATCACAGGGTGTGTCACACACTGAAGCATTGAAGATAGCTTCCAAACAGGCTGCAAAGTCTGGTGCAACTACAATGGTGACAGGAGTTGCTGCTCAACAACTCCTTCGTACAGAAGTTGGTCGAAATTTTGCTGCTGTAGCAACCAAAGCTATCAAACCAGCAGTTCAAGCTGCTATGAAGTCTGAACTTGGCAAACAGGTCGTTGCTAAAACCGCAACTGCTATTGCCGGAAAACAAGTTGCGGGTGCGGCTGCAGCAAATGTTGTGACTAAGGCTTTGCGTACAAATGCAGTTGTTAGCACTGTTGTATTTGTAGGCACAACAATTCCTGATGCAGTAAATCTTTGTCGTGGAAAGATTTCAGGTGCAGAGTTCGCTGAAAACACCACAACTAATGCCGCAGGTGTAGGTGGTGGTTGGGCTGGTGCAAGTGCTGGTGCTGCTGTTGGTTCTATGATTTGCCCTGGAGTTGGAACCGTTATTGGAGGAATTGTTGGCGGTCTAGGAGGAGGTATTGGTGCCTCGTTAGGTATGAAGAAGGTATTCAGCCTCTTTAAGTAATTCAGTGTATCTCGTTTCCCTCATTTGAGGGGAACGAGGCTAATAATACATTCACAAATGGTTCTTGAATGTAAGAACCTATAAGTCGCTCGTTTTTTTTTGCTTGCCTAAAATTTTTGAAGTAACTTTGCACCAGAAAATAAACGGTTAGAAGCCGAACACTCTCATTTATAAAAACAAAAAATAAGATTTAAGGCAATGGCTGAAGCCTGAATCACACCTAAATATGGGTGCAGTTATAGATGCCGAAATTCTTCTACCTTAATTATTGTCGATTATGGTTAGTACATCTTCAGAGAGTGTTTGTAACTTTATCTATCCTCCGTTCATTTTAGTTGATCCCTGTCCTCCTATTCTCACAAAGACAGTTGTAAGGACAGTAGCAACTATCGCTGGTATTGCTTTAGCTCCATGTGGAATACCAGGCAAAATTGTAGGAGGAGTGATAGGTCATGTATGTGGTTCAATAATTGCCGACAAGGTGCTTTAATTCTCATATACATACTATACGAAGTGTTTTCATTATTTTCTAATTGTTTTATTTTTGACTCTATGAGACCTGATTTTGATTTACAGTTTCTTCAGTTTTGCGAGAACGAGGATCTTCGCATCCTTTGTGATATTCTCATGTATGATAATAATGGAAAAATTCGCTTGAGCGAAGGTATTTCCAATAGTGACGAATATCTGGTATCATATCCAGATAATATGATTGGAATGTGGAAAGATCTTGCATCTGAACTCCAGAAATTCGGTGGCAACAGTATTGTTAATGTATTCCGAAATGGACATGGGCCATCTTACGAAAAGGTTGTTTATGACGTTTGCAAGCGAATGGGCGTACACGACATAGACAAGCATGATACTGCTGAGGAAATGGAACAGAAGCTACTCGTTGCCATATCCAAGAACGCTATCGGACAGATGAACGAGGATGATATACGTTCCATTATGGAAGAATGTCATGTTGAAGGATATGACTATACACGTGCAGGATTGATTGCTGCTATTATGGCTCTTCAGATTGTAAACCGTAGGCTTTTCATCATCGTTATCAATTCTGTGATGAGATTGGCAAGTCAGATACTTGTAGGACGTGGTGTTATGATGGTTGGAATGGGTATTCTATCACGAGGTATCGGCATTTTATGCGGACCTGTTGGATGGGCATTGTTGTGTGGCTGGACAGCATGGGATATAATGGGGCCTGCCTACCGCGTTACAATTCCTGCCGTGATACAAGTAGCATATATGCGTTCTAAGTATCAGGCAAAGTCTAACTCTAATTCTGAATGCGCATGATAACAGCTATTGAAATAATGCATCCTGAGGACAGAAAAGCCCTCCAGATGCTTCAGGCAATCCCTTGTATCGACACTATATGTAGGAAGCTTATGAATATTGGCTATGAACGGATATTCAGAGGCGAGAATCTTTCCAACATGGTAAGATGTTCTGAGAATTGTATGCCTAAGGTCTTTGAACTAATGTCAATTGTTGCGACAAAAATAGGTATTCCAGTACCAGAGGTTTATGTGTACAATGATCCTGTTATGAACGCTTATACATATGGCGAAGATAATACATTTATATGTATATCCAGCTCATGTGTTGAACGCCTTGACGATAATGAGTTGATGTGTTTAATGGCCCACGAATGTGGTCATATACTCTGTAAACATGTTCTTTATAATAGTGTAGTGGAACTGCTAAGTGAACTTGGCGAGAGATATGGCTTTATCTCATATACGCTATCTGGTCCAATGTATCTTGCACTACAATATTGGTCAAGACGAAGTGAGTTATCGGCTGATAGATGTGCTGCCGCAGTAATGGGTGAAGAGACCTTTCAAAGAATGACTATGAAAATGGCTTCTGGTCTAACCGAGATAGGTAATGATTCATACCAGTTCGTAAGGCAAGCCAGGGAGTACCATAGACACGAGAATCATTCTCTTTGGAATAAAGTTCAGCAGAATTGCAGAATGGCATTTTATTCCCACCCACAAATGGTAAATCGAGCTTACGAGATAGATCGCTGGAAGTGCAGTTCTGTTTATCGTAAGTACCAAAATCATTGATTATAATGTGTGCTATTATTGTATTTTCAATGACCTGTCCAAAATGTGGTCAGAGGTTCCGTTGGTGTAATGGTGGTGATGTCATCGTACTTCGCTCACAACTATTTCCTACATGTCCTAATTGCAAATACGAAAGTTTTGCGAATGAATTTAATCCTAGTATCTCGAAGTCTGGTTTGTTTAATCATAATTGACTATTTTATGAATGAGTTTACATTTAAGGTTTTGAAAGCTGCAATATGTGCAGCTGCTAGTTGTGCGGCTGGTAAAGCATTTGAATCAGTCGTTAACAAATTAACGAGAACGGTTAGATACTAGCATGAGACAGGACAATTGGAATATTGAACAGCTCCGGCAGTCGCTGGACAGGAAAATTACCGGTACGGAAGAACGGATACGCAAGGGGCTGGAAGAGGCGAAAAAGGACTATTCCCGTTTCTTTGAATGGCAGGCGGACGATGTGTACAAGGCAGGCCGCCTGCGTGATTACTACGGCGTGTTCCGCAACAAGGTGAACGGGACGGATGATGTGGAGGAACTGCAAAGGTACTTCAAGGATATCGTAAGATACCAGCAGGAAAGGCTGCTTGCCAATCCGCCCGCAAGGAACAGCACCAGCCCGATGGCGAACATGGCGCATACCCTGTCATTGGAATGCATGCAAAGGCTGATTCAGGACTGTCAGGGATTCTTGCATACTCTTTCCCTCAAGGAACCGAAAAGGGAAATGAAAGAGGCAAACAGGCAGCCTGTGAAGAAAAAGTCGAACGGATTAAAAAGATAATAAAATGGTACGACAGAATCCCAACGTTACAAGATTGATGGAACGTCTGGACGCTACAATGGAAGTGTTGGACGGGAAGATCCAGGAAGGCACGGCAAGGTCCAATGCAAACTACCTTTCTTTCTTTGAAGACAAGTCTGAGGAGTTATACAGGCTGTATTATATGTATAAATGCTTAAATGACCTGCGTTCCAATATAAGAAAACTTGAGACACCGTAGCAGATTCAGGAATACATACAGCGAAGAAGGAATGTCTGTCTGGATAAACTGCTGGAACAGGACATCTCCGCCAGGAGTACAAGCCCGATGAGCAATCTGGCCCATACACTCCGGCTCGAGTGTTCGCAGCAGCTTATCCGTGAATATGACCTGTTTATCCGTTTCCTTACCGCGACACCGCGACAGAGGCAGGAAGAGGAGTGTATTTCAAAAGTCAACCGGGATAAAGTCCGGAAGGGAGGATTAAGATTATAGTAAAAAATGAAACAGGTAAAGAGAATTTCTGTTTGAAGAGGAAAGGCAATACTATGCCTGCTTATGATGGTACTGTTGCCGTCAGGACTGACTGTCGGCCTGTCGGCACAGTCTGTAAAAATGCGACAGAAACCGGATCCGGCAAAATTTGAGCTTGCAGTCAGTCTTATAAAAAAATTCGAAGGACTTCATGAAAGGGACAATTTTCCCTACTACGGATTTGGACACAGGTTATTACCAGGCGAAAATCTGTCCTACGACATGACGGAGGCAGAAGCGGAGGCACTGCTGCGTAGGGATCTCATGAAACGCTATGCATTGTTTCGCAGCTACGGCAAGGATGCACTTCTTTTAATGGTCTTGAGCTACAATGTCGGGACATCCGCATTGCTCGGCTATGGGAAACGCCCCAAAAGCCGCCTGCTCCGAAAGCTGGAAGCCGGAGACCGTGACATATACAGGGAATACGTTTCCTATTGCCACTACCGGGGACGGAAGGTCAAATCAATAGAAAGACGCAGAAAAATGGAATTTTTACTGCTTTATGAGAAATAAAAGGAACGAGGGAGAGCATACGCCGTTTCGTAGTGCCCTCCCTTCATTCATATAGGATTTTCAATACTTCCCACATTATAAATCCGGTTGTTTATAATGTGGGAATATGTCATGCCTAATACCCAATATTGAAATTCAGCAGCTGATGGATAAAAAGCCTGCCGCGTTCCGTCCATACGGTATGCATGGCCGTTCCGGTTTTGCCATACATGCGTATGTGTCCGGGTATATCCTTCCTTGTGGTATCGGGCGGTAAGCATCCATGTTCCTGACTGGCGGAACTGGACTCCAAGCAATTTCAACCTGTAATTCAGCTCCCTTCCGCTCATTCCAAGTTCTTTGGCTATCTGTGTGGTCGTGTAGGTACTTGCCGAATGCAGGACCTCTTCAAAATACCTTACCTTAGGAGCCTGCCGGCTTAATTTGATGGCGTTCTGCGCGTTTTTCTCTTCCAGTACGGATATATGCCTGTCGCGTTCCTTTATCCTGTTTTCCGCGAGCAACAAGGCCCGTGAAAGCAGTTCGGAGTCGGTTTCTCCCTTTATGTCAAGCAGGTATCCGCCTTCTTTTAATGTTCGTGGGACGAGGTCGTCAAAGATCCAGCTTTCAAACCTTTCAGCTGAGGGCAGACGGCTTCCGGCTATAAGCCTGTACACGTTCCCTTCATCTATGAACTTGATTTTCTGACGTCCGCCCCTGGTAGGGATGTCGTGAACGCAGACTCCCTTCTGTTTACAGTGCCGGTCTATGGCATCCCTTGTATTGGCGTATCCCAATGATGCGGCGACATCCTTTGCGCAAAACCATATTTTGCCGTCCTTCTCGACTGTCCGGATTTTACCGAACTCAGGATGTTCCGCTATAACAAATGTATGCATGCTGTCTATTATTTATAAGTTGATTCTATCGCTTTGAATATCTCATGGATTACCTGGGGGACGATGGCGTTTCCATATCCCTTGACGGACTGCTGCCGCCAGGAAGAAAAGGTAATACCGTCCAATTGACGGGGAACCCCATCATTTCGGCCACAAACAGGGGATTGAGTTGGAAACTCCTCCCAGCCCGGGCAAAGAAATCGGGAAGGCTGCCCTGATGCGGGTTCTTCCCCTTCCTTTTGAAATTTTCCAAGGTCGGCGCGCCCTTCCAGTCCCTTGCAGTCGGCGTCGGGAGCAGCCCGTGGAAGTCCAGGAAGTCCGTCAGGCCGTTGGGGTTCTTCTCCCCGTCCTCCGTCTCGTGCATCGACACGCGCCCCTGACGTTTCCAGCGTTCCACCCGCTGCCGGTGGTGTATCTCCGTCGCTGTCGGGGTGGGCAGCAACATCTCGCGGATGATTTCCGGAAGACCCTTCTGGAGACAGTTCGGTCCCCTCGGGCTGTAATCCCTCGCCATCGGCGTGGGCAACAAACCATATGCGGTCCCTTCTGTGCGGGGCACCGACGGCACAAGCCGGAATAAGCAGCGGCTGGACGGTATATCCTTCACGCTCAAGATCACGGCAGATGGTCTCGACGACGTATTCCTCCCGCTTGCGGTATACAGGCTGAGCCTTTCCGAAAAGAGAGGGCTGATATCCCACGTGAGTCTCCTTACCGGGCTGTACCATCGTGAGGATGCCACCAACGTTCTCACCAACAATCCAACCGGGCCGGATCTCGTGAATGGCACGGAGCATGTGAGGCCAGAGGTAACGGCTGTCCTCCGCGCCCTTTCGCCGGCCGGCAACGGAAAAGGGCTGGCATGGTAAACCTCCTGTGAGGATGTCGATCCGTCCCCTTCATCCCCGAAAATCCGTAGTTGTAATATCCGTATAACTTTCTGCATGGCTGAACCAGTAATTTAAAATTCGGTTACAAAACTCATCTATCTCACAATGGAAGGCGTTACGCCATCCCATTCATTCGGCGGCAAGATCCGCCGCACCAAACCCGCTGAACAGCGAGGCATGTACCAACTGTCTCATATTGAATCCTATTAATCGGTTAATGAATCCGTTACATTTCCTGTCTCTTTTTTCACCGGAACGGTTATCGCCATTCCGTCGATCTTGCGGTATATCTTTCCCATCTCCAGCATGTTCTTTAACCGCAGAATGTCCGTAATCTCGTAGACGGTTATACCATTCTGCACGCTGAAACGGACATACCCCTTCTGACGTTGTGTCTCCACTTCCTCACGGGTCATCTGGAGAAGCTCGCAGATCTCCTCCAGTGTGAAGGTCAGTTGCACTTCCTTGACGGTATGCGCATAGGTCAGGATACTCAGTATCTGCAGGCATTTACGGTGTGCCTTGACAAGGGCGGCAAACTTGTTCCGCTCGATCATGATGTACTTACTTTGATTTTCCATTCTTCTTATTATTAATTGTTATTGGTTTCTGTTCTTCGAGGGCTTCCGGCAGGACGGCCGTGCCATATTCCTCCCGGAGGAACTTGTACACGTCGAATGCCCAGAAGTACACCTTGCCGCTGATCTTGAAGGACGGCAGCTTTCCCGACATGCGCCAGCGTATCAGCGTCCGGTCGCAGACTTTCAGCTGGAGACGCATGTCGCGGCTGTCCAGCATCTGCTTGCCGTTGAAATTACTAAGTGCTTCCAACTCCATTTCCAGACGGGCGATGAGCTTGTTCTGACGCTCGAAGCATCCTTCGATCATCTGCCTGAGATCCATGATTTCATTCTTGCCTTCTTCCATTTGTCGGTTGTTTTTAGTTCGATACTGTTTTTGTCTTTCTTCGCTTGCAAAGTTTGGGAAAATCGGAGGGTGAACATAGGGCTGACGGATACCGCCAGCCCCATATTTTGCCAGTAAACCATTATGTATCAATGATGTATTTTTTGAAGTTTTTTGAGAGGGTAAAACCCTATTACCGGGAATAAACTATTCGGAGGAGAGGTAATACAGTAAAAAGAGGATATCTTACGGATGGCAATAAAAAAGGAGACCAAGTCCGAAATAGGACCTGATCTCCCTTGAAAATCCCGCATAAAAACTTGCTAAGGTCAAGTAAATTAACTACTTTTGTAGCTGAAGAGTTATTTGAGGTTATGCAGAAAAACGCAAGCAAGCGATGGATTTTCGTCACCTAATCGTTACCTGCCTATTTTCTATGCTCCGCTTACCTTTTGACAATCAAAAGGTTAAAGAAAACTACGCTATTTTTTTTAAAAAGGTCGTTGTGTTTTCAAAAAACTTCAGCACCTTTTTAAAAAAGCTCGGTATCTTTTTCATGTAGGGGTAGATAGAATCATCCCCTCACTAAGCCGGTCATCCCTTCTTTTCCGACCATCTTTGTTCCCGTTCATCCTTACATTTTAATTAAAGCGTCCAGATAATCAATCGGTTAAGAATGACAGAACATCCCCTCATCCTCGTTTCAGCGGCATTTGCCAAGTTTCTCCAAATCAGCCTTCAGCATTTGCGCTATCAAAAAAAGTCTTACAGATGAAAGGAGGCTGAAAAGACAACACGGGATGTCCATTCATTATCGGAATCCCCACCAACATGATGTTTCAGCAGCTAATGAAAGGAAGAACGGAATTTTCGGACAGCTCCCTGATTAGGGATTAATCCGAAAATCCTGTGGGTGATCCGTGTAGATTATCCAAACAACATTATTTTTGCATTTAAATTAAACAAACCAATCCAATGAATCCCAATCGTAGTCTGCATAAGTTACTTCGGATAATCTTCTCTGAAGTTTTAATGGAATATTTCGACATATCCGGTTGGCATGACGATTCTTCAAAAATCGAAGTTTGGCTTGATGAGAAGAATTATATGGAACGTTTTGATTACAAGAACGGTACTGTCATTTCCAGTGGTTTTATAGATGAAAAAGTAATTCAGGAGTTTCCTCTGCGTGGTAAACCTGTCTATCTTCATGTTGTTTCCAATTACGATATCCGCTGAGCCCAAGTTTTCAAACCGAACCTTCTATATTTTGTAGGAATCCATAAAAGAAAAAGCTCCAAAAATCATTGATTTTCAGAGCTTTTCTTCAATTTTCATTTCTGATTCGTACACCCTCAGGGATTCGAACCCTGGACCCACTGATTAAGAGTCAGTTGCT
>ERZ780149.1566-NODE-1566-length-24065-cov-4.305748_pt1 | contig 24065 bp, 27 predicted proteins | sample MGYA00511367_ERZ780149 | MGnify/ENA primary metagenome ERZ780149 (study PRJEB29588, sample SAMEA2153852) | human gut metagenome | biome: human gut; feature: human-associated habitat; material: faeces | place: Denmark | collected 2008/2010 ... | reverse complement strand
ATGCGGAAAGCCAGCCAACTCTATGCGGCTGTCAATACCGGTTTGGCGACGAGTCAGGGTTATACCCAAAATCTCTGAGGCGCTAACCGCATCCTTACCGAAAATCTCATAGAAATCGCCAACTCTGAAAAGCAACACGGCATCAGGATGTTTCTTTTTCATCTCCTGATACTGCTGCATCAGAGGCGTATTCGTGAGGCCCGACTTTTTTTCAACCTTTGGCGTTTCTGCCTTTGCCTCCTGCTTGGGAGTAGGTGTAGGTGTAGGCGTAGGAGTTGGTGTAGGTGTAACAGGGTCCGGCGTAGGCGGCTTGATACCGTTGGCGTTATACAATTCCATATTCAGGCGCAGGTGCAGCGTCTCATCGAGTGCCCTGCGCAAGTCTTCGGCAATGCCATTGACACCTCCGTCATGGTGGTACACGATTGCGGGTTTGCCGTACTGGTCAGTGCCAACCTTTGCATCGGTGCATATCACATTTTGCGGAAAAGCCTGAAAGAATTTGTTGCCCGGCACTTTTGTACCCCGGTCAACAACCGACTGGATGAAAAACTCTTCATCAGCCGACAAGGACTTCTTTCCGGTGTGCTTCTGCATGATGATAAGGTCTGAGCCAACATCAGTCCCGGCATTGTCAGAGAAAGTGTTGTTGGGCAGACGTAATGCCGCCACAAGGTCAGCCTGCTTCACAAGCTCCATGCGGATAAAGGGACTGGCAGCGTTCATCACCCCCTGCGATGTAATAAAGGCAATCAGACCTCCCTCTCTCACTTGGTCGAGACCTTTGAGAAAGAAGTAGTTGTGCAACGACTTGGAAGCCTGACGGTAGCCAATCTCCTTGCTAACGGCATACGCCGGGTCTGCAACCGCGAAGTCACCGAAAGGAACATTGGAAGCGGCGACATCGAAGTAACCGTTGAAATCGCTCTCTATCTTCTCGAAGCCCTCTATACGGGTCAGAATAGACGGGTGCAATGCCGACAAGATTTTGCCTGTCAGCAAATCCTTTTCGTATGCCAGCACCTCGGCACCGGGGTATCTGTCATTGCGTAGGAAAGAGTCAATAAAAGCACCCTGACCGGCAGACGGTTCAAGAAAACTCTTTATCTCTACGCCCTGAAATTTCAGCGCGTCAGAGATTGCATCCACAATCCGGTTGTCGGTATAGAACGCGGTCAGTGTTGACGCTTTAAGCGACTCCATATAACGGTTAAACTCCTTGTCGTCACGCGAATAGTCGTGAATCAGACGACGCAACTCAACCGTAGGCGCAAACAGTTCAATATCTGACTTGCTCCACTTGGCGGCATCCGCCAGCTCGTTGGCATCATTGAGAATACACTTCAAGCCTCCAAACCCGGCATACTTGCGCAGCAATGCAATCTCTTCGGCAGTCTGCGCCGACCGCTTCTCAACACCGAGACGCAGGGCAAGCCTGATAGCCTCGATGTTGTCGCGCATAGTCTGTAATCTGTTATATACCATTATTAAAGAGGAAGATATGTTGTGAAATAATCATCGATTACACCGAGCAGTTCGGTCTTGAAAGCATCGTACTCAGCTGAATACACAGGGTATTCGCCGGGAGTATATCGCTCACGTAGGTCTTCGAGACGTTCCTCCATGTCAGCAATGAAGAAGTCGTATCCCTCCTCCGGGGAATAGTTTTCAAGGATACCCCGTACGAGATCATCGAAAGTTTCTCCGTTCAGGTCAGCCATAAGTGCCTGCATGGCTATTTCCTGTGCCTCAGTGACGTTTTTGCCATTGAGGCGAGCCTGACTGAACGCCTCGGCTGCTTCATCCGCTCTTGATGCGATGAAACCATAGTCTTCCGCTTCGGGGAAGTTGTTGTCCGAGAGATATTTGAAGAGCATACGCTCGTAGTTGTCGAGTGAATTTTTCATATTGACGGGTGTTTAGGTGTTGGAAGATTGGGGCTTGCTTGTCACTTGGGGATTTCCGTTGGAGTTGATTACAACCCTTGCTGCGAAGAGATTACCCTTGAATGAGCGGAATCCCTTGATGTGATCCGTGGTGCCGGAGGTGAGCAACTTCTTGAGTTGGGTGTGGTCGAGAATTTTACCGAGGAACTGGCGGAACACATAGTGACCGCATTCAGGATTGTCACATTTGGCGACTTTGCCATATATTTTCATGACCCCCTCGGTGCAGTGGGGACAGGGAATGTCCTCTTCCATCATGGGATAGAGTCGAGACGATGCGAGTATCTCGGCGGTCACATCGGCAGTGAACTGCTGGAGCTGCTTGTCAAAGGCCGATTTGGAGATAGTGCCACGCAGTTTGTTGCTGATGAGAGAATCAATCTCATGCACTGCTTCCATCGAGGAAATCTTCATACCTTTGACGATGCTGTTAAGCACGATACCCTTTTCGGTTAGGAAGATGTGTCCATAGATATCCCGCTTGATCATACCCATCTCTTCGAGGTGGATAATGTCCTTGGCAATCTCGTTGGCATGGCTGGTACCTCTTTCCTCGTACAGTCGCTCCATGAGCGATGCAACAGTGAAATACCGTGGAACAGGTGTCGATGCTATGCCACTGCCTGCTGAGAAGATGGCGGCAGTGTCTCCGGTCTCGAATGTCGGTACCGGGCTACCGGGGAGAGCCGTTTCAGGGAAGAGGGCGTGCCAACCTTTGGTCTTATATTTCTGTCCCTCCCAGCTATAAGTAATCCCTTCGCATTCCGCTACCAGTCTGGAGCGGATGATGACAGCCGCCTTTGAGAAGGCCTGATACATACGACGCACGATGAGATAGTAGATTTTCGACATATCGTCATCAATTACCAATGCGGGCACCGATGTGATTACTATTCCCTGAAGCCCCATTTCGTGAGTGTCAACCGCGCGACCCTGAAGAGTCTGGGGCTGTACCGCAGCAACGGAAGCGAAGTTCTTGTACGCAAGCATCTTGGCGAGTGTACGGCGGCATTCCTCATAGCGGCGGCGCGTGACGGTTGTCGCGGTGGTTGCCGGGAAAGAGATGAGTTTGCGCTCGTAGAGACGCATTGCCGCTTCGTATGATTTCAGCGGAGCCATATCATATTCGCGGGCGGCTTCCATCTGGAGTGTGGCGAGATTGTGCAGTTTCGGTGTCTTTATCTTGACCTCTGTCTTCTCTACCGAAATCATTCTTACCTCAGACTCGGCAGAAGGAACCGATGAGTTCTCCACATCGCTCTTCATTGCGAAGATATTACCTTCCGAGTCCTTGACAGCCAGAGTGGTAAAGGATTTCTTCTCCGGTGCATGTGCATTGTTCACCTCCTGATTACGCTCGGCAATCATGCGAAGTACGGAAGTGCTGGTTCGACCGATCTGATAGGTCTTGCGACCGGCGGCAAAAGCCACGGCACGTCGGGCATTGATGTTGATGAGCCAGTTTGCCTCATCACGAAGGCGGGCTGACTTGTACCAGTTCTCGTATTTCTCGGCCTTGACAGGATGAGTGATAGCGAATCGGATGCTGCTTATGGTCAACTCGTTGATGATTGCCCGTGAGAAAGGCACGTCTGTACCGAGGTAGGAGTAGAGATAGCGGAAGTTGAGTTCACCTTCGGCATTAGGCTCGGTCGCGACGATGATTTTGCCGCTTTTGGCGATGAGCGAACGGATTGCGGCGTTCTGGGCTGCGGCTTCCGCTGTCATGCTGGTACCATCCTTGCGGTTCTTTGTTGTCAGCGAAAGAGTGAGGTGCTTGGGGAGATGAGGGAAACTCCCGTTGCGGAACCAGTATGAGGCGACACCTCTGGGGGTGTTGATCTCGACCATTTTACCGGTCATCCAAGTGACGTAGTATTTCTCGTTGTAGTAGTAGCGTGTAGCCTCTTCATCGGCTTCGATGGCACGGGCTATGATGAGAGCAACGTGCTGGTTTTGAGCTATAATAGTAATCATTTATGGGCTGTTTTAGAAATTTATACTGTTGCGAAAAGGGTATAAGAATGGCTCGCAGATGCCTTCACCCCTGCGAGCCGTGGTGTGAGAATCAGCTGTTTAGAGCTTCTGTCCGGTTTTCTTTTTCTGCTCAGGTTTGGGTTGTGTCTGCCCCTTGTCGAGAGGTTCCTTCAACTCCTTGGTGGCCTCGTTGGTCTTCCCCTCGTTGTTGACTGCAACCTGAGTCTTGCTTTCTTCGGCGGGAGTGATGACCTTGGCGTTGTCGGGATCGGAAGTATAAGTGTACGGGCGTCCTTTCTCCATGTTGAACCTGATGTAGAGCGTGGCCGGTTTTCCCGCTTTGTCGGGGACATTCTCAAGCTTGACGGTCTTGCCTTCCTGATAGTCACGCTGCTGCTGTTCGGTGAACTCGACACCCTTCCATTTGCCGATGGGTTTGATTTTACCATCGGCGGTGAGCCAGTCGAGAGTCTTCTGCTTGCTCTCACCGTTCGATACCTGAGCCTGTTCGGTCTTTTGTGCCGGAGCGTCAAGGCGACACTGATGGGGGACAAATTCCACCTTCTGCTCAGCCGCCGAGATCTGGAGCACGGTCTTGAATGTCTTCCCGTTGGAAAGGGTGACTTCCTTGGGAAGTTGGTGACCGGCTTTGAGTATGCCGATTTCTTTGGGAGACAGCTCCGTCTCACCGATTTTGTTTCGGACATACATTGCGGCAACCGGGAGAGCCATCAGCTCATTGGTTTTTCGGTCGATGCTGACAAAAGACGGTATGACTTTGCCGTCAGCGGTTTTGAGTTCTACGACCTTGCCGAGATTGCCGGTCTTTTTCAGCATATCCTTGTCCTCCTTGCTGAAGGTGTAGCCGTGAAACTCCTGCGAGAGATTAGGCTCCTGACGGATGAAGTGAGGCACGACCTTGACGCTGCCGTCCGGGGTTTCGCGGAGCGAGAGACGGGCTTCCAGTTCATATTTCTCGTTGCCGAAGGTAGGTGTCACTTTCACAAGGTCTGACATGCGGTTGTTGACCATGTTGCGGAGATTCTGTTCGCCGAGCGACTCCTTTGTGATTCCCCATAGAGCGAGATTGTCCCAGTTGATTTTGGATTCGTCAATCTGCTGAAAGCGTTGAGACTGTTGTGTCTGTTCCGGCTCGGGAGTCTGTCCGATGCTCTCGGATGTGACCTCCTTCTGCTCCAGTTGGGACTGTTCCTGCTTTGGAGCTTCATCGGGAGTCTTGACCTTGTATCCGGCGAGCATCTCTTTAGCGGCCTGCGAGTCGGGATCCTTGACCATCTGGTTTACGGCGAAACCTACCGTACCCACTTGGTCCGCCGGCACCTTGAAGAAGCCGAAGATTGTCGGATTCTTGCACTGGGCCATGAAGTTGCGAAGGAAGTTGTCGAGTATGTCGGCATGACGGTCGAATGTCAGGAATTTGGATGCCTTGGCGGGGTCTTCCATCTGGGGTGTACCGTCCTGTTTGAGTCCTGTCACCACACCTGATTCTCCTGTCTGGCGGTTGTGCGCAATCAGCGCATCTTGGTTTTTCAAATCTTGTTCTTGCATATTGCGAGATTGTTTTTGAGATTACACATGCCCTTTCGGGATTTCTTTGAAGATAGGTTTCAAGAGTTTAAGCCTCTTAGCTACTCTGTAAGTCCGGTAGAAATCAATGATGGCCTGTCCGGTGTACCAGATTTTGCCACCTTTGCCTCCACCTGCACCCTTGAAGTAGGCAATCAATTCGTTTTTTCGCCACCTGTAGGTGGTCTTGTCTGTCACACCAAGCATCTGTTGAAATTCCTGGTCGTTATACTGAGCCTCCGGATTCAACCCGTATGTTTCTTTTTCATCGCTTACCGGTGAGAGCAATGAGAAGCCGGGGATAAAGATTCGGATCAACAGCGAGAAAAGCTGACTCAGACATTTTTCTAACTCCAGACGATGCTCGGCAGAAGTGTCAGGAGGGATTACTTGTGCGAGGTCAATCATAGCCGTCTCCTTTCTTCCGTATTGACTCGATCTGTGATACGAGCTTGCGACGGAATATTTCCGATAAGACCATTGTCTTGTTGCGGGGGAAGAGACCGCTTTGTGCCACTTTCATCAAGTGCATCAGTGAATATCTCACCTTGTGGCCTAACTTGACGCATTCCAGTTCGCCGCGTTCGCGCATACGCTCGAATGTCTTGCGGCAAAGACCGGTTATGTCTTCAAGTTCCTCTGTGGTTATCATGTACGCATCCACATCTTGCGGCCACTCTGACTTGCGTCGGTCGAGATACATCTCCCGAATCATCTGCTCTTGCGTGAGGTTAAGTTCCTCAGGCGTGGGTGGGAATTTTTTAGTCATATTCATTTCGTTTTCGTTAATGTTTCTGATGCAAATTTCCCACTTTTTCATAGTGCTTATTAGTTAGTATGGAGCGGTACTATCCAAAGAAAATCCGTAATTACCAGCGTTTTCATCAAAATAATTTTTCATTTTGATGTGATTTTTCTTATTGGTTAGTATAGCTATACTATCTAATTTTTATGCCTGATTCCGAGGCTATGTCGCCTATTTCATTCCCAACCGGGCCTTTTCCTCCAAGACAATCATTTTTACCTGTTCCTTGATGGCACGATAATTCAGTTGAATCACTTCGTCCATACAGTCTTTGCCTTCATCATTGAGGAATGTATTGACAATGGGTAATGTCTTGTATTCCTCCTCCTCGGCTTTTACCTTCTTGCTGTCCACCACAATCTCGGCATGGAAGATTTTCTGCTCGATTCGTTCTCCGAAGTTATCGGATACTGCACCGACAAACATACCCTGCGACAGACCGCTGATTTTGCTCGGCGGAATGAGACTGTCCATCTGTGTGTTGATGGAGGTGGATACATCCTGGCGGTTGATTGAGATTGACTGACGCTTCTGGAGCACCTTGCCGAAACGCTCGGAGAGGGTCTTGGCGGTAGAGCCTACGACCTGCCCGGAGAAGATATTGCCGACGGTATTCATCACAACGGCGGCTTCCGGTTTGCCGTAGTCGCGCTCAAGCTGGGAGAAATCCTGAAAGCCGAGACATACGGCAACCTTGTTGCTTCGTGCGGTAGCTATCAAATTATCGAGTCCTTTGAAATAGATGGTCGGCAGCTCGTCTATCACCACTCCCGATTTGAGCATACCCTTCTTGTTGATGAGTTTGACGATACGGGAATTGTATAGACCGAGTGCTGCGCCGTAGATGTTCTGGCGGTCGGGGTTGTTGCCGACACAGAGTATCTTCGGGGCTTGGGGATTATTGATGTCGAGGGTGAAGTCATTGCCGGACATTACCCAATATAGCTGCGGCGAAATCATTCGTGACAGAGGTATCTTTGCCGATGCAATCTGACCCTGCAACTGGTCTGCGGCTCCACCCTGCCATGCGTCCATGAATGGTGACAGGTAGTTCTCCAGTTCCGGATATGAGGATAGTATCGGAAAAATATCCTCATACCGACGGTTAAGGAACTCGATGGCATGAGGGAATGTGCAGTATTTGCCTCCCTTGTAGAGTTTGAGATACCATATAATACTCGCCAACAGGATGATAGGCGACTCCACGAAGAAGTCGCCCTGCTTTTGGATCCAGGTTTTGTTCAAGTTGAGCATTATGGTATAGGCGGATTCGTATGCGTCGGCTATGTCCGTCATGAAGGCCGGGGCAATGGGATTGCAGCGGTGGCTACGCTTGGGGTCGTCGAAGTTTATAACATAGAATCTGGCACCCTCGGGGTACTTCTTCTTGTGTTTCAGGAAGTGGTTATAGACAATGGTACTGAGGTCGGCAAATTTGAAATCGTAGCAATAAAGCGCAAATCCTTTCTCTATCTGCTGTTTAAGGAAGTTGTTGACCACAGCATACGACTTGCCCGAACCGGGAGTGCCAAGCACAATCGAGGCGCGGAACGGATTTACCACATTTATCCAGCCGTCATTCCATTTCTTGTTGTAGTAGAACCTTGTGGGGAGATTTATCGAGTATTCATTGTCGATTTTGCGTGTTTCCTGCTGGAATGACTCGTTTTCGTTGTTGAATACGTCGGTCATCAGATTGTTGCGGAGTATGCGGCTTATCCAGTTGCCGGCCATGAGCAGGCAGATGAAACCGGATGCAGTACACATTATATATAAGGTGTAATGCAGCTTGGGCATGAGATACAGCACAAGTCCGGCTCCGAGAAATAGCCAGATGGTGCGCCATGTAATGTCCTCGTTCTTTACGCCCCTCGTGCCGAAGCACGACAGGGCGAGGAGAAGTAGGGCGAACCACTTGGCGGTGTACTGGCTGTGGAACAGGTGGCATGAGCGGTCGAAACCGTTCAGCACCTTATCGACGATCCGGAAGAAATCGTCAGGTTGTGTGGGGTGGAGTTCCGGGCAGAACCAATAGATATTGATTACGACCAGAACTATACTGATGGCACGGAGAAAATCCATGATTTTCGCCAGTGCCCGGAGGTCATCTTCTTGCTGGGACATTGTTTTTTCGTTGTTTTTTGAGTGAATATTACAGGCCGCGTCCTTTCTTCTTTTTCTTTTTACGCGCACGGCGAGCGAAGGCTTCTTCCGCAGGGTCGAAGTCCGGTCCGGTCTGGAATAGTTCCAATCCGGGCAGTACGGGCGAGTAATCGAAATCGTCTGAATGGGACGGCTTCTGCCGTGGCTGTTGCTGAGGCTGATTTGGCTGGGTCTGTCCAGAGGTCTGCTGACCCTGCGATTGCTGACCCTGCGACTGTTGTCCTTGCGACTGCCTCGGCTGAGGCTTAACCTGCGGTTTTGCCGTCGGGTCATTGAACCAGAGATTGAGAGCATTGGCGGAGAACTCTCGACCAAGGCGGGAACCGTTGAGGGCGACATGATTGTTATGATCCACGAAAGTGGCACCATACAGTCTGCCGTCGGCATTGTAGCGCAGCACAAGGTCGATGTTCTTCTCCTTCAGTTTTGCGATGAAATCATCTTTTCCTGTGGCCGCTGCCATTGCATCGGACACCAGCCTCTTTGTTGGCTTGATGTCGATTTTCTCCCTGTCGCGCTCGAACTTCCCTTCGACAGCGGTGCGACTTGCGAACTTGCCGAGTCGGGAGGCTTTCAGAGGTGTGGCTATGGTATTGCCGTTGTCATCTGTGGCGAAATAGACCAGACCGTGATATTCACGTCCGTTGACTTTGCCGTCGGTCATTTCGCATCTGACATTATACAGTCCGAGTATGGCGTTATATTCGCCTATGCTCTGGAACTGCCAGCGCATACCAACCAGTTTTACCGTGTTCTGCACCTGACGCTTGATGTCGCCGTTGGGGTCAACCTTGGAGACGGGAGTGTCGGGAGACACCTTTTCTCTCTCGGCTACTTTCAAACCATACTTCTTCTCCAACTCGCGACATACCTTCTTATTCTTATAGAAGTTGTTCTTGTCAGAAATACAGCGTCCATCGGTATCGACCCGCAGTGCTACAATATGAAGATGATAGCGGTCTATGTCCTCGTGTTTGAAAACAATGAATGGGACATTTTCAAACCCCATCATCTTCATGTAGTCATCCGCGAGTTGAGAAAACTGGGCATCCGTCAACCTGTCGTCAGGATGAGGATTAAGGGAAATGTGCATCATGGGCCGCTCGGTGCGGGTGTTCGCCGGAATCCATCTTTTGAAATCTTCAAATGCCCGGCGGATGTCAAGAATTCCGCTGCCGTCATTATAGATTTTGTTGGATGAAATCAGTTTTCCCTTCTCCTTATTCAGCTTTTCACCGTTATAGACAAGTGCCCCGTAGAGGGAATTGCCTATTGAGATTTTTGCAACCATCGCTCGTCGAATTTCTGTGCGAGTGCCATGATTTCACGGCTGACCTTGATAAGTTCGATGGTCTTTTGTTCCAGATTATATAGTACCGACATGGCTTTCTTTTCGGTGAAATTTGTACGGAGTGTCCTCACAAATTCATCGTAACTCGACCCGATCACCTTGAAACGGGAATTGAAATCTGAGAGCTTGTCAATGAAAACTCTGGTGTTTTCATCTATGGTGAATACCTTGAAGGGATTACCGAAGAACTGCATCTTGACAAATGCAGCCATTGATTCAATCCCTGATTTCTCGAACATGGCCATCAGAATGGCATGTTCCGTAGCCGTGAAATTGACCGAACAGCGAAATGCTATCGGGTCAATCTTCGGATGCCGACCGGCTTTTTGAAGATTGTCTGTTTTCATATCTTGTCTATCTTGTGTTTTCGCAGTGCGCTTATTCATCACCGGCTTCCACCGTAATTATCAGAAACCCGACTTTGGAGGATTTCGCTCCATGCACATGGCAAGTGTCTCTCTGCTGCAATTTTGATTGTTTGCAGCAGAAGACATAACTTGCAATGTTCTTGTGAACATGGTGATTGTCTGAATGTGGAGGATAACCTGCTCAAACGTGGTACCGGTCCTACCCGTATAGAGCGTATATATATAAGGTGTAAACCTGATGCTGAATATCGCATCTGTTGTATGTTGCAAAGTTACTGCCTTTTAATGTTCCGGTCGCCAGACATCAATCGGACATAAGCGGACCCTGCACGGACAAACACGGACATTGGCTGAAATAATTTGGAAAACGGCTGGAAATGCCCTTAACTTTGCATCGTAAATCATCGGCAAGCCCTCTCGCTCTTGGTCGAAAGACAAGCGATTGAACGCGGTCGAGTTTTACATGCACCGCATATATAAGCGGGCCCATTACTGGCAAAATAGACATTGCCCGGTCAATGATTTCATTATTCTTAGAGAAAACAATCATTGGCGTGGAGGTGTATCCTCCTAATAATCAATCCAAAAGTTTTCAGCTGGCTATCCGGCTGACCATCTATCCGTATAGCCGTCCGGCCAACTGTCCAGCCGACTATCCGGATAGCCGACCAGACAGCCGTATGGCTGTACGGCCGAGTGGCCATCCGGCCATATAGCCGTATAGCCGGCCGGCCGAGTGGCTAACCGTCCAACCGGTCCGACGGCTGGTTAGCCATACAGCTATCCAGCCGACCGGATATATAGCCAGACAGCCGTATGTCCGGCTAACTGACCAACCGTCCGGCTAACTGACCAACCGTCCGGCTAACCGACCGTGGCAGTAGTCCCGGCGTTGTGGCAAATGTTGCCGACCATTCCCAAACTCTTTTTCAAAAATCAAAATGAGCAACACAATCGTTGTTGCCGTCTCCAGCCAGAAAGGTGGAGTCGGCAAATCGACTCTGACTGTCTTGCTCGCAAGCTATCTCTACTATGTGAAAGGTTATGATGTCGCAGTCATGGATTGTGACTCGCCCCAGCATAGTCTCGATGGTGAGCGAAAACGGGAACTGTCAGATGTCAGGGCGATTCCACATCTTTCAAAGATGGCGGATGAACTTAAAGAACAGACTGGCAAACGCCCCTATGCAATCATGAAGGCCGGTCTCGGAGAAGCACTCGACAAGGTGCAGCTGTATCTCGACCGCTATGAGCCTGACTTTTTGTTTCTCGATCTTCCCGGCACAATCAACAATGTGCATATCCTGAATATCATTGCAAACATCCATCATGTGTTCTGTCCGATGACAGCGGATAAGTTTGCAATCGAGAGCACCATTCCCTTCTGCCGTTACCTCAATGACCGGCTCATATCTACCGGACTTGGCAATATCAAGACTGTCAATGTCCTTTGGAATATGGTTGACAGCCGAGAACGCACTGACCTGTATCACGCCTATGACGACCTCATGGAGGAATACAATATCTCGGTGATGAAGACGACATTGCCGGCCAGTGTCAGGTTCCGGCGTGGTCTCAACAGCAAAGAGAAACGCCCGGTGTTCCGCAGCACACTCTTCCCTCCTGACAAATCGCTTATCAAAAACAGCGGCATCGAAGAACTGGTGGCGGAATTCCTTGCCATAACAGGCAAGTCAGATGGCTAAGAAGGTTGTAAAGCCGTTTAGCGATGAGAATTTTCTCGACGGGTATGAGCCTATCACTCCGGATCTCTCTGCCAAGGAGCCACCTCCTGAGCGGAGCGAGGATAATGAGACTGACTCCGCTAAGATTGTAGCCGGAAAAGGTGATTACTCGCAAAGATTCCTTACCCAGCCTCGGGGTGTATTCCCCAAGAAAATATATATCTGCATAGAGTTTCATGAGATAATTGAGACGATAGTCAAGATGCTGGGAAAGGGAGATGTAAATCTGACTTTATCGGGATTTCTTCACAATATTCTCTCGGAGCATTTCGAGAAATATGGTGATGAGATTGACCGGCTCCTACAAGAGCGCTTTGAATCGAAACGCCCATTGGGTAAATCGAAAAGATGAAAAACGATAATCCCGAAATGTCGGTTGATGCGGTACAGCCACCGGCTGAGCCGCAGTTCAGCGAAGAAACAAAGAGGCAGTATGCTGCGGCCTTTCTTACCTCATTCCCTGTCGGGGAAAGGAAAAGTGTTCAGGCTACGGCAGAACTTGTGCAGACGCTCAAACGAGTGGTTAATCTGATAGGCAATGGCACAGTGACCGTCGGGTCTTTTGTCCAGAGCATCGTCGAGAGCCATATTCTCGAACACAAGGTATTGATTGAGAGTCTCCGAGAAGCATCCCTTCGGAGTGACTCCAATCCTTCGGCGATGGATGCCTTGCCTCATGAGGCCAAAGTCTATCAGGCGAAATATCTGACAGGTGACTGCAAGGTGAGAACCCTGAAAGGAATCTATATGAACCGCGATCTGGTGAATCAGATTAAGCGCATCGTGTTCGATGTCAATGGAGAGCATCCCACTTGCGGCTCATATCTTGAAGCTATCGTTATGGAACACCTTACGGTGTGCGAAGATCTCATATCCGAGATGGTCAATGACAAACACCGAATGAATAAGATATGACATGGCTATACATCATCGCCGCTATACTGGCTCAGGTCATTGTGGCCGTTTTGCTCATTTCCTACATCGACCGTGGCTCAAAGCAAGAGGTTCCCGAACCTCAACCGCAGAAAGAGCCCGAACCGATGGCAGAAGCGGTAAAAGAAGAGCAAAAGGTTGATGCTCCAAAAATGGAGCAGGAAATATCGTCAGCAATAGGTGCCAGCACCTTTGATTACGGACAGTTCCGTGATATGATAAAGGAGGTCATGCTGCCGATTGTGAAAGAATGTATTGCTACGGCTATGGAGGCTCGCGAATGTGAGTTTGTCGGTGAGACAAAAAAGAATCCCGACACAGAGCCGGATGCAAGGATGTCGAAGGAGCAGGAGCAAGAGTCTTGGAAAGACAATCGCGACATGGAGGAGCGTCTTCAGAAAGAGGATGATACTCCGGCGATGCCCAACCCTCTTGCAGACGGTGCGTCATTTGATGAAATCGCACAGGCCACCGTCATGGTTGAGACTCCCGGCAATCCAACGCCTAAACAGCACAGGTTTATTGTCAAGGTCTTCCACCAGTTGGAGGGCACGCAATTAGAGGATCTTATGCCTGACTCATTGAGAGAAAAGGTATATGCCTGTCACAGAGAAGCAGAGTCCAACCCTGACTCATTCAAGGACAAGGTCGCTGAAATGGATGTTGCTGAGAAGAGCGCATCCTCATCGGAATCTCCAGCCGCAGAAAAGCCCTCCAAGACAACTAAACCGGACGAAGAGGCGAAGCCTCAGAGGAGCTATGTGCCCCTCAACTCTTTCGCAAATCCCAACAAACACAACTGAAAAATGAAAAAGTTTTCATCTCTGATGCGCTCGGCATTTGCCAAGCGCGCAATCTTCGCACTCTTTGCTCTCGCATCTGTCGCACAGTGTTTCGCCGCCGGCAACGGCATGGCCGGTATCAACGAGGCTACCTCTATGATTTCCAGCTATTTCGACCCGGGAACGAAGCTCATCTACGCCATCGGTGCCGTGGTGGGTCTCATCGGCGGGGTCAAGGTCTATGGCAAGTTCTCGTCAGGGGATCCCGACACCAGCAAGACCGCTGCCTCGTGGTTCGGGGCCTGCATCTTCCTCATCGTAGCCGCTACCATTCTCCGCTCATTCTTCCTCTAAATGGCTGAGTATTCTATCAATAAGGGTATTGGTAGAACGGTAGAATACAAAGGATTGAAGGCGCAATACCTCTTTATCTTCGCCGGAGGTCTGATTGTGGATTTCATTGTGTTCGTCATCATGTATATGTGTGGCGTTGCCCAGTGGGTCTGCATCTCCTTCGGCGCGATAAGCACCTCAATCCTTGTATGGCTGACTTTTCATCTCAATACCAAATACGGACAGTACGGACTGATGAAGCTGACGGCGGTCAAGTACCACCCACGTTACATCATCAACCGTCTGCGCCTCAAAAGATTGATAAACAAAACATGAGAAATATACTTAAAGCCACAACGCTGGAATCCAAATTGCCTTTGCTGGCGGTGGAGCACGGCTGCATCATATCGAAGGATGCCGACATAACTGTCGCTTTCGAGGTTGCCCTGCCGGAGCTTTTCACCGTTACCTCGCAGGAGTATGAAGCCATGCACGGAGCATGGTGCAAGGCAATCAAGGTACTGCCACACTATTCGGTGGTCCACAAGCAGGACTGGTTCTGTTCGGAAAAGTATCAGCCGGAACTCCAAAAGGATGATTTATCCTTTTTGGATAGAAGTTTTGAACGCCACTTCAACGAGCGTCCTTATCTCGCCCACAAATGTTACCTCTTCCTTACCAAAACCACTAAGGAACGGGCGCGTCAGCAGAGCAATTTTTCCACTCTCTGCCGCGGACGAATCACGCCGAAAGAACTCAATCACGAAATGGTCGTCAAGTTCATGGAGTCGGTGGAACAGTTCGAGCGCATCATCAATGACACCGGTTATATCAAGCTGCGTTGTCTCTCGGACGATGAACTGGTTGGCACTGAAAAGGAATCAGGTCTTATCGAGAAGTATATGTCGCTGACAATGGACGATGTAACCTGCTTGGAGGACATAGACCTCGATGCCCGCCAGATGCGGATTGGCGACAAGATGCTATGCCTGCACACTCTGTCCGACACCGATGACCTCCCCGCTAAGGTCAGCACCGATAACCGTTATGAGCGGTTATCGACTGACCGGAGCGACTGCCGCCTTTCGTTTGCCTCACCCATCGGGTTGCTCTTACCCTGCAACCATATCGTCAACCAGTATGTGCTGATTGACGACCACGACGAGAATTTGGCAAAGTTCGAGAAGACCGCCCGAAACATGAATAGCCTTTCGAGATATAGCCGAAGCAATGCCATTAACAAAGAGTGGATTGACCGCTATCTCAACGAGGCACATTCATACGGTCTGACCTCCGTCCGCTGCCATGTAAATATCATGGCATGGAGCGATGACTCAGAGGAACTGCGCCGCATCAAGAATGATGTTGGCGGTCAGTTGGCGACAATGGGCTGTATGCCCCGGCACAACACAATCGACTGCCCGACGCTGTTCTGGTCTGCAATGCCCGGAAATGAGGCTGACTTCCCTGCCGAGGAAAGTTTCTACACTTTCATCGAGCCTGCCGTCTGTTTCTTCACTGCCGAGACGAATTATCGCTCGTCGCTCTCCCCATTCGGGATAAAGATGGTCGATAGGCTGACCGGGAAACCCATACACCTTGACATATCGGATGAGCCGATGAAGAAAGGTGTCACAACGAACCGCAACAAGTTCATTCTCGGACCGTCAGGTAGTGGTAAGTCATTCTTCACCAACCATCTGGTGCGCCAATATTATGAGCAAGGGACTCATGTTCTGCTGATTGATACGGGTAATTCATACGAAGGACTCTGCAATCTGATTCATAACAAGACGCATGGCGAAGACGGCATATATTATACATATACCGACAACAAGCCGATTTCATTCAACCCGTTTTTCACTGATGACGGCATCTTCGATGTGGAGAAACGTGACTCCATAAAGACGCTGCTCCTGACCCTGTGGAAAGCGGAAGACGAGAGAGTGACCAAGACAGAGAGCGGTGAACTCGGCTCCGCACTGGCGATGTTCCTCGACAAGATGGCTAAAGACCGCGATATTGTCCCGTGTTTCAATTCGTTCTACGAATTTATGCGCGATGACTACCGTGCTGAAATGGCTAACCGGCCCATACCCATCTACAAACAGGACTTCGACATTGACAACCTCCTCACAACGCTCCGCCAATATTATCATGGCGGACGCTATGACTTCCTGCTGAACTCCAAGGAGAACATCGACCTGCTCAACAAGCGGTTTGTGGTCTTCGAGATTGATCAGGTGAAAGACAACCGGGAACTTTTTCCAGTCGTCACCATCATCATTATGGAGGCTTTCATCAACAAAATGAGACGATTAAAGGGCATCCGCAAGATGATAGTAGTCGAAGAAGCGTGGAAGGCACTTTCAACCGCCAATATGGCAGACTACATGAAGTATCTGTTTAAGACAGTCAGAAAGTATTTTGGTGAGGCGGTGGTGGTTACGCAGGAGGTTGACGATATAATTTCCTCGCCTATTGTCAAGGAGACTATCATCAACAACTCCGATTGTAAAATCCTGCTCGACCAGCGCAAGTATATGAATCGCTTTGACCAGATTCAGGAGCTGCTCGGTCTGACCGACAAGGAGAAGTCGCAGATACTCAGTATCAACATGGCGAATAATCCAAACCGCCTATATAAAGAGGTGTGGATTGGTCTGGGTGGCACGAAGTCGGCGGTCTATGCTACGGAGGTTTCAACGGAGGAATATCTCTGTTACACCACTGAGGAAACGGAGAAGATACAGGTACTCAACAAGGCAAAGCAACTTGGCGGCGACACTGAGTCGGCCATCAAGATGCTTGCCAATGAGAGAAAGGAGGGTGCGACATGAAAATCCCCAAAGCGTTTCACCCGATTCTCGGAGTGCTGATTGGTACCATACTCTTTCTCATTGGTATCGCTCTTGTATCAGCCGCGTTCGTGCTGGCATACAGGTTTGTAGCCTTTGCCAAACCATATGTGACGGAGGTATTCGTCAACATCATCCACAAGCTGGCAACACTCATGCCGCTATGAAAGTCCTTCATGTCCTATGGCTGGTACTTTCCAGCCTGTTCATCGGTATCATCGCACTAATAACATTCCCTTTACTCCTGCTCTATGCGGGAGTGAAAATAATCGGAGGCTTTGCCTCTAAACTCAACTGAAACCCTTAACTGCAATACTCCATGTGGATAGTAATGCTCATTGTGATTATTACCCAGATAATTTTCACAATCCGTCTATGTCGTAAAGACAAATCACTCACAACATCAACCAAAACAAAACACCCAATGCAAAACTTTCTGAAAAATCTCAAACGCAATTACTGGTATTCCAGTGATAAGAACATAGTCCTGATTTTCGAGGAAATCAAGGGCATCGCAACGGTAAAAGTCCGTGAAAACGGCTACTATGGCAAAGAGAGGGTCTATATCCTCCAGCCAACAAGCAACGACCGTCTCGCCACTTTCGATACGGTAACCGGCCGCTTCACCATCGGGATAACAGAGAACGGCGAGGAACTCTTCATCTCGCCACTCGGCATCTTCCTCTATGATTCCAAAACTGTGGATCTCAAAAATGAGGAGGCTCAGAGCATCAACCCGAAGGAGTCCGACTCCAACGTCATCAATGTCTAGACTCCAAAAGCGAATGAAACATCTCAAGACAATCATCGCGGTGGTGGCTATGGTTCTGCTCTTCGGAGCAAACCGGGCCTCTGCCCAATGGACGGTCATTGACCCGTCCAATATCGCCCAGAGCATCGTAAACAATTCTAAATCACTTGTTCAGGAGTCGCAGACGGCTACCCACATGGTCAAGAATTTTCAGGAAACCGTGAAAATCTACCAGCAGGCAAAGAAGTATTACGATGCCCTCCAGTCGGTGAACAATCTCGTCCGCGACGCCCGTAAGGTGCAGCAGACAATCCTGATGCTCGGCAATATCTCCGGTTACTACGTCAACAACTTCCAGAAGATGCTGACCGACCCGAACTTCACCAGCGCGGAACTCTCGGCAATCGCCTCCGGCTACACAAGGATTCTGGAGGAGGCAAACGGGGTGCTGTCCGACTTGAAGCAGGTGGTAAATATCACAACATTAAGCATGACCGACAAGGATCGCATGGATGTTGTGGATGACTGCTACAAGGAGATGAAGAGGCTGAAAAACCTCACGGCATACTATACCAACAAGAACATCTCCGTGTCATATCTGCGGGCAAAGAAAAAGGCTGACACCCAGAGGGTAATCAACCTGTATGGTGACGGTTCCGAAAAATACTGGTAGCCTATGCTTTGCGCGATAGATTTTGACAATCTTCACACGGTACTCCGCTCGCTCTATGACGAGATGATGCCGCTGTGCAGCGACATGGCGGGAGTGGCCCAGGCGATAGCCGGACTCGGCGCACTGTTCTATGTGGCGGTGCGCATCTGGAAATCGCTTGCCGCCGCCGAGCCGGTGGATGTGTTCCCGCTGCTCCGTCCCTTTGCCATCGGACTGTGCATCATGTTCTTTCCCTCGATTGTACTCGGCACCATCAATTCGGTGATGCAGCCGATTGTCCAGGGGACGGCGACGATGCTCGAAGGTCAGACTCTCGATATGCAGAAATACCGCGAGGAGAAAGACAGGATGGAGTATGAGGCCATGATGAATGACCCGTCGACAGCATATCTCGTGGATGATGCGGAGTTTGACCGTCAGATTGATGAACTCGGAGTTACGGAGGTGGGTACCGCCGCCGGAATGTATATCGAGCGTGGGATGTATAAAGTGAAGAAGGCGATTCAAAACTTTTTCAGGGAGTTGCTGGAGATGCTTTTCCAAGCGGCGTCACTGACCATCGACACGATAAGGACATTCTTTCTCATCGTCCTTGCGATACTTGGCCCGATTGCATTTGCCTTGTCGGTGTGGGACGGCTTCCAGTCAACACTGACAATGTGGATTCAGCGATATATTCAGACATACCTGTGGTTGCCTGTGGCAGACCTGTTTTCTACGATATTGGCGAAAATACAGGTGCTTATGCTCCAGAACGACATATCGGAACTGACCAATAATCCGAATGTAAATCTCGACAGTTCAAATACTTGTTACACGATCTTTATGATTATCGGTATTATCGGCTATTTCACGATTCCGACTGTGGCGGGATGGATTATTCAGGCCGGCGGCGGTATGGGTGCCTACGGCAGACATATCAACTCGGTAGGTATGCAGGGAGGCTCCGCTGTGGCTGGTGTCGCAGGTTCCGTTACCGGCAATATCGCGGGTCGTGCCGGAAAACTTCTGAAATAAAGTAATAAGTCACAGTTACGAGTGAAGAGGTTCACTTCATCACTCATAACTATGACCTAAAACCTGATTCAAATGGAATTCAAATCTCTGAAAAATATCGAATCGTCGTTTCGGCAGATTCGGCTATTCGGCATTGTCTTCGTGAGCCTTTGCGCTGTGGTGGCGGTTGCCTCCGTGGTGCTTTCGCTCAACTTTGCCGAGAAGCAGCGTGAAAAAATCTATGTCCTCGACAATGGCAAGTCACTGATGCTTGCCTTGTCGCAGGACATGGAGCAGAACCGACCGGCGGAGGCACGCGAACACGTGCGACGCTTCCATGAACTGTTCTTCACCCTCTCCCCGGAGAAATCAGCCATCGAGCACAATGTCAGCCGCGCCCTGTTGCTGGCCGACAAGAGTGCCTACAACTACTACCGGGACTTCACGGAGCAGGGTTACTACAACCGCATCATTGCGGGGAATATCAATCAGGTGCTCAAAGTTGACAGCGTGGTTGTGAACTTCTCCAACTATCCCTACGACGTGCGCACCTATGCCAAGCAGATGATTATCCGCCAGAGCAATGTCACCGAGAGAACGCTGGTCAGCAGCTGTAAGCTGAAAAACTCCGGCCGTTCCGATGACAATCCCAACGGGTTCATCATCGAGAATTTTGCAGTAATCGAGAATAAAGACATCCAGACAATCAAGAAATGAACATCAAGTCTCTGAAAGAGAAAATCGGACTCCTTCATAATAAGGTGTCCAGCCGCAAAGAGAGCGCGGTGGAGTATGTGCGTCGCAAGTGCGACGACATACCCCCGCAGAAGCGGTTCCGGATAGTGGCGGTTGCCTTTGCCCTGTTCGCGTTGCTCGCCCTCTTTGTTTTCGGCAAATCAATGTATAACATTTACAACGGGGTACACAGCAACCCCGACTTCGGCAATATCAAACAGATGCCGATGCCCGACAAGGGCAGCGAAATCACCATAAACAATCTTTATGGATCTGAAAACTCTATGGAATAAACTCACTCGACCCACGACCGAGGCGGAACGGAAGATGAGGATGAAATACCTCGTCGCCTTTCCCGCAATGTTCCTGACCACCGGCATTATCCTATGGCTAATCTTCGACAGTTTCGGCGACGGAGCTGCCACTTCCACCAACGGTTTCAATCAGAATATGCCGGAGCCGGACGCTCAGGAAATCACAGCCGACAAGCGTGATGCCTATGCCGCCCAGAAGGATACCGTCAGAGTAGCCACTGACACAATCCCCCATGTCGATTCAATACCGCAAAGTGTGGATGAGCCGGAACCGGATATGGTGGAGGCATCTGATCAGGCTTACCAGCAGGTTCAGGCTTCACTTCAGGATTTTTATATCCCGGAGGATAATTCCGCCGCTCAGGTGGCGGAGTTGCAGGCACGGATTGACGAGTTGGAGGCGCAGAACGCTATGGTTCAGCAGAGTCAGCAACCCAACGAGATGGAACTGATGGAGCAATCCTACAAGCTGGCGGCGCAGTATCTTGGCACCGGCAATGGCAGTCAACAGGCCGTGATTGTCGATGAACCGGAGAAGGACCGTAAAGTCATGCCTGTCAATCAGGTAAACCGCAATGTAGTGTCTTCTCTCAGTGCCTCGACCGATAATACCCGCTCTTTCTCTACCGCCGTCGGCACCAAGCGCACGAATTTCAAGAATACCATTTCAGCCTGTGTCACTACTGACCAGTCGGTTATCGACGGGCAGAGCGTAAGGCTCCGGACACTCGAACCGATGTGGATTGGCAATTCTCTGTTGCCGAAAAACACCAACATCGTAGGAGTGGCCCGGCTTCAGGGTGAGCGTCTTGAAATCAAGATTGAGAACATCGAAGCTCTCGGCTGTATCATGGAGGTTGACCTCTCGGTCTATGACTCCGACGGTCAGGAGGGTATCAACATTCCCAACTCGATGGAGAGTGATGCCCTGCACGAAATCGGCGCCAATATGGGCAGTACGATGGGAAGTTCCATCAATCTTACCACCAACGCCGGGGCACAACTTGTCTCCGATGTGGGCAAAGGACTTATCAACGGTGTCAGCCAGTATCTCAACAAGAAACTGCGCACTGTGAAGGTCCACCTCAAATCCGGCTATAAAATTATGCTCAAATCTTGTGAAAACGAGAGCAGAAACTGAGCTTGCTCAGGTTTATGCCGAGTGCATCCAAGATTGGGGCGAAAGCCCAACCAGAACGAGCAGTAAACACCAACCAACACCCAACAACAACGAATGAAAACAATCACAAAATTCTTTGTCGCGGCAGTGGCACTCTTCGGAGTGGCCACCGCTGGCAACGCCAAAAATCCCGATAATACCGATAACAACGTGTCGCCTAACACCGGACAGGTAGCCGAACACGATATGAACGTGTATGGCTCCAACTACACCGACGGCGACAAGTTCGACGGTCTGACCCGCAAGGTTTGCTTCGACCGCATGATTCCGCCTCACGCGCTGGAGGTCTGCTACAACAAGACCACCCACATCATCTTCCCGGCTGAAATATGCTATGTGGACCTCGGCAACGAAAACCTCGTGGCCGGTCTCGCTGACGGTGCAAAGAACGTGTTGCGTGTCAAGTCTGCCTTCAAGTCGTTCAAGCAGGAGACCAATCTCTCGGTTATCACCGATGATGGTTCCTATTATGTATTCAACGTCAAATTTGCGAAAGAGCCTCTGCTTCTGAGTATTGAAATGACCGATTTTCTCCATGACGGCGAGGCTGTCAACCGTCCCAACAACGCTCAGGAGATATTCTTGGAGCGTCTCGGCTCGGAGTCTCCGATGCTTGTAAAGCTGATTATGAAGTCAATCTACAAGCAGAACAAGCGCGAGATAAAGCATATCGGCTCCAAGCGGTTCGGAGTGCAGTTTCTTCTGAAATCCATTTACACCAACAATGGGCTTCTCTATTTCCACACCGAGCTGAAAAACACAAGCAATATCGCTTTTGATATTGATTATGTGAGCTTCAAGATTGTGGATAAGAAAGTTATTAAGCGTACCGCCATGCAGGAGCAGGTCTTGGAGCCTCTCCGCGCCCAGAACTATGTTACAGTGGTGCATGGCAAATCCTCTGAACGCACGGTATTCGCTCTGGAGAAATTCACAATTCCCGATGACAAGCAGCTCGTTATCGAAGTCGCAGAGAAAGAAGGCGGTCGCCATCAGTCTTTTGTGGTCGATAACGAGGACATCGTGAGAGCAAACGTAATCGACGAACTTTCAATCCAGTAAGCCCATGAAGAAGATTCTTTCAATCTTCGCTGTAGCGGTGCTTTCCCTGTTCGCAGGGGAGGCATTCGCCCAGCGGAATCTCCCCGGAATGTCGGCAATCGAAGTCCGTGCCGACATGGTAAACGGTTTTTATACAGGCAACTCCCGCAACTGCGGCTATAACCTCGGCATATTCTATTCAGTCATCAAGGGCAACAATGCTAATACTTGGTCTTTCGGCGGAGAGTATCTTCAAACCTATAAGCCCTACGGAGAGAAAGGTCGCATCCCTGTTGCTCAATTCACCGGCGAAGTCGGCTACAATCTCCACATCGTAAGCGATTACTCGCAGACTTTCCACCTCTATGGCGGTATTTCCGCTCTTGGTGGCTATGAGACAGTCAACTGGGGCAAACAGGTATTGAAAGACGGAGCCACAATCGGAGCCGATGATGCCTTTATATATGGTGGTGCCGTAACGTTGTCTGCCGATTTCTATCTCTCTGACCATGTGGCACTCGGTGCGCATATCAAGGAGCGATTTGTATTCGGCAATGACACGGGGCATTTCCTCTGCGCCTATGGCTTACATCTTAAATACCAGTTTTAGCCTATGCGGTACACGAAGAATGACATCAGGAATATCCCGCTGACGGAGTTCATGGCGGCTCTCGGCGAGAAGCCTGTCAAGGCTTTCGGGGATATGAAACTCTACTATGCGCCGCAGCGCGACGACTCGGAGCCGATGCTGGTGGTTGACACCAATACCAACCGATGGTATGACCATGCCACTGACCAGAGTGGCGACATCATCGACCTCGCCGCCCTGAAGATGAATCCCAATCTCTACATGGATCCGCGTGATTTCATCCTGAAGTATATGAACGAGTATGAGCAGGGCAAGGAACTGTCGGCAATGGCGCATCGCCCGCAGGAGCCGACAGTTATCAGCCTCGATATAAGGAAAGTGAAACTCACCGATTTTATGAAGGCTCTCGGTCAGGAACACCCGGTGGCAGCCGACGGCAATCTCCGCATCTACAATGCCCCATACGATGATAAGCCGGGGCCGACAATGGTAATCAACACCGAGACAAACCTTTGGCGTGATACCAAGTCCGGCGCATACGGCGGTATCTACGACCTCGCTTATGAGCTGACAGGCTCTTGCAATATGTCGGAGTTGAATCATTACATCTCAGGGCAAATGTCAGCTTTGGAGAAGTCCAAAGAGAACGAGCAGAAGGCGGAGCCGCCTAAGCAGGAACAGGAACCTGACAAACCCAAACGGAAGATGCGCCTATGAACATCGACGAAATCCGTAAAATCTCGCTTGTCGAGTTCCTCAATCAGTTGGGCTATCAGCCAACCGGACGCGACAGCAAAGGTTTGTGGTTTTACGCTCCGTATCGCAGTGAAAGAAAACCGTCGTTCCATGTCAATCCACGGAAAAATCTGTGGTTTGACTTTGGAACGGGCGCGGGTGGCGACATCTTCTCGCTTGCCGGAGAAATGTCCGGTGAAACG
>ERZ780149.1560-NODE-1560-length-24142-cov-4.180678_pt1 | contig 24142 bp, 17 predicted proteins | sample MGYA00511367_ERZ780149 | MGnify/ENA primary metagenome ERZ780149 (study PRJEB29588, sample SAMEA2153852) | human gut metagenome | biome: human gut; feature: human-associated habitat; material: faeces | place: Denmark | collected 2008/2010 ... | reverse complement strand
TTCGCCATAACTCCTCACCTCTTTCACTGCGGGTTCGTTTTTTTCGGAGGACTCAACCCAAGCGCCGACTGCCGAACCGACGCAGCAGCCCACGCAGGCTCCCGAACCGCCTGCCGGCGCATACACGATTGCAATTCAAGCGCCGTCCGGCTGGAAGCAGGAAAAAGCCGACGTGACCATCTCCATCGCGGACGATAACGGCACGGGCTGGGCACATCTGCGCATCCTGATGGCGGCAGGCTCCAAATGGACGACGCTGGTGGATGGCGACGAATCCACGGGCACTTATCACATTGAAATCCGGGAGAACTGCTCCATCTACGTTTCCGTTACCGATTGGGCGGGCAACGTCCACGCCAAAAGCACAAACATCACCTGCTTTGACACCGAAGTGCCGCGTGTCAGCGCAGGCATCAGCGGCGACATGCTCTGCATTGAAGCCACGGACAGCATCAGCGGCATCAAAGCCGTGTACATCAACAACCACCGCCTGACGCGGCTTTCGGGCGGAACGCTCGACGCGCGCATCAGGGACTATGCCGATGGGCTGGAATACATCAGCATTTACGCCGTAGACAACGCGGATAACCGCTCCGAAGTCGTCAAGGTCAAAAATCCGTATTACGGACAGGATGAGCCGGAAGAAGAAGCCACGCCGAAACCAACGAAAAAGCCGTCCTCCGGCGGTGCAAAAGCATCTGCCAAGCCGACCGAAACGCCCACGCCTACGGACGTGCCGCAGGCGACGGCAACGCCCGTTCCGACCGATACCATGCTGCCCGATCTCATCCCTGACGGAACGGGAACAGCATATTCTCCTTCCGGCAATATGAAAACACTCGACCTTTTGTACTCCAAGGCGACGCACAAGCAGTTTATCACCATCAAAACCCGAAAAGGCGAGGTCTATTATCTGGTCATCGACTACGACAAGCCCATCGACGAGGATGGCGAGCGCTACGAAACCTACTTCCTCAACGCCGTGGATGACCGCGACCTGCTGGCTGTGCTGGACGAAGCGGACAAACCCACGCCCGAACCGACCGCCAGTCCGACGCCCAGACCGACCGCAACGCCCAAGCCCGAAGCGCCGGAAGAAGAAAAGCCCTCTCCCGCGCCGGTTTTGGCGCTGATGCTGCTGATGGCGCTGGGCGGCGGCGTGGTCGTGTACTTCGTCATGCAGAAAAAAGCAGCGAAACCTAAGCCGCGCCCTGATCTGGACGATGAAGATGAGGATGACGAGGACGACCAGTGAGATATTTTACGGACAGTCCTTTTGAGCGGCTGATGATGGAAACGCCGCACGGACACAGCCTTGCCGCAGAAGCGGCGTGGCATCATGAACAGCAGGCGACCGGGAAACCGGCCGCTTTTTCTCTGCCTTCTAAAAGTGAAAGGAGGGGTTCGTTGAACTCTACGCTTATTATCGCCGAGAAGCCGAGCGTCGCGCTGGCGATTGCCGCCGTCGTAGGCGCAGCCAATCGCAAAAACGGCTATCTCGAAGGAAACGGTTATCTGGTTTCCTGGTGCGTCGGTCATCTGGTTTCGCTGGCGCAGCCTGAAAACTATGACCTTCGGCTGGCGCTTTGGCGGCGCGCCGACCTGCCGATTCTGCCCGACCCGTGGCAGTACGTCCCCAATGAAAAGACGAAAAAGCAGCTTGAATTGCTGAACGCCCTGATGAACCGCCCGGATATCGAAACCGTCGTCTGCGCGACGGATGCCGGACGCGAGGGCGAGCTGATTTTCCGTCTGGTTTACGGCTACTGCCATTGCAGCAAGTCCGTCAAGCGACTTTGGACTTCTTCGCTGGAAGAAAGCGCTATCCGCGAGGGGATGGCGCACCTGAAGGACGCGGCAGAGTATGACCTGCTGTACGAAGCGGCGCTCTGCCGCGCCAAGGCGGACTGGCTGGTGGGTATTAACCTGACGCGCCTGTATACGCTGCTCTACGGCCCGACGCTCTCCATCGGGCGTGTGATGACCCCGACGCTGGCGATGATCGTCGAGCGCGAAAAGGCCATTGCCGACTTTACGCCCAAGCCGTTTTATACCGTTCATCTGCTCTGCCCCTGCGAAGCGGCGAGCGAACGCTTCGAGGATGAGCAGGAAGCGCAGGCACTTGCCGATGCCTGCAACGGACAGACGGCAGAGATTATCCGGGTTGAAAAGAAAACACGGTCGGATCATCCGCCGAAACTCTACGACCTGACCACGCTCCAGCGCGAAGCCAATCAGCTTTTCGGCTACACCGTCCAGCAGACGCTCGATTGCGCGCAGTCGCTCTACGAAAAGAAGCTGACGACCTATCCGCGCACGGACAGCCGCTTTTTGACGCGCGATATGGCTTCCATGCTGCCCGATCTGGCGCAGGCCGTCGCCGCGCTGCTGCCCTTCGAGCAGGGGCTTTCCCTGCCGATTCATGCCGAACAGGTTATCAACGATGCCGGAGTTTCCGACCATCACGCCATCATCCCGACGCAATCCGTCACCGCCGAGCGGCTGGACACGCTGACGAATGAGGAGCTGAACATCTTCAGCATGCTCGCCGTCCGCCTGCTATGCGCTGTCGGTGAGCCGCACGTTATCGAGGAGCGCACCCTGACGCTTTTCTGTGCGGGGCATACCTTCACAGCAACCGGCAAAACCGATACCGCGTTGGGCTGGCGCATCCCGGAAAGCACGTTCTATGGCAGCATCGGACATCCCCGCGAGCCTGATGCACAGGCAGGCGTTGATCCGGCGCTGTATGAGCATCAGCGTTTCTTCGGGGTGCGCGCCGTTGTCAAAAAGGGACTGACGGCCCCGCCGAAGCGCTACACCGAAGCGACGCTTCTGGCTGCAATGGAAAGCGCCGGTGCAGACAGCTTCCCCGACGAAGCCGGGCGCAAAGGCATCGGCACGCCTGCAACCCGCGCGGGCATCATTGAAAAGCTGGTCAAAGGCGGTTTCATCGAGCGCAGGGGCGAAAAGGCCAAACAGCTTTTGCCGACCGACAAAGGAAGAAATCTGATTGCCGTTCTGCCCGAAACGCTCCGTTCCCCGCTGCTGACCGCTCAGTGGGAAAATCAGCTCTGCCAGGTCGAACACGGCAATCTCGCTTCCGACGATTTTCTCTCGTCCATCGAAACCATGATTCGGGATCAGGTTGACCACGCGCAAGCCGATCCGCAGGCATTGACGCTCTTTCCGACCGGCAGGCGCAAAGTCGCCAAGTGTCCCTGCTGCGGATATCCTGTCAGCGAAGCCGAAAAGGGCTACTTCTGTGAAAACCGCGAATGCAGCTTCGGTCTGTTCAAGGACAACAAGTTCTTTGCTGCTCGCGGTAAAAGGCTGGATGCCGCAACCGCCGTCGCTTTGCTGAACGACGGCAAAGCCGCAGTCAAGGGCATGATTGCCAAGTCGGGCAAGAAGTATGACGGTACGGTCGTAATGGAGCTGGATGACTCCGGCAGACCGCGCCTGCGCGTTCTGTTGGGATAAAAAGCGAGGAACAATGAAATGCCCAGAATCAATGATTATGTACAGCTTGCCGCGCAGACCGCGCGCGAGATCTCCGCCGATGGGGAAACGTGGCGCTCGTTTCTGCAAACGGCTTCCACCCTGTACAAATATAGTTTTTACGACCAGATGATGATCTACGCCCAACGCCCGGACGCGACCGCCTGCGCGTCGTTTGAGCTGTGGACGAATACCATGCGGCGATATGTCCGGCGCGGCGCAAAAGGTATCGCGCTGCTGGATATGACCGGCGATGTGCCGCGCTATCACTATGTTTTTGATGTGTCGGACACCGGCGCGCGTCAAAACTCCAGAACGCCTTTCACCTGGGCAATCCATGAAGAATACAAAATGCCCATTGCCGCCATGCTGGAAAAGGAATACGATATCTCTGCCAATCGTGGACTTGCAGGTCAGCTCGAAGAAATTGCGATGCAGCGCGTCATGGATTACTGGCAGGAACATCAGGACGAGATTCGTGCCATCGTTGACGGTTCTTTGCTTATGGGGTATGATGAACTCAACCTCGAACTTGCCTTCCGCAATACGGCGACATCGGCGATCCAATACACGCTGCTGAGCCGCTGTGGATTGGCGGAAGAACATCGGTTCGAGCCGGAAGATTTCGCGACCATCCTCGAATGGAATACGCCGCAGGCGTTGACGGCGCTTGGAACGGCGGTCAGTGAAATCTCCGAGGAAGTGTTGAGAAACATCGAGCGGGAAGCGCGCCGCGCTGAAAGGAGCAAGGAACATGCTGAACTACAAAACGGTGAACGGATATCAAATTCCCGACCTGACCATCCCGGACGGGCAGGTGACGCTGGGCAAGTACGGCAGGATGCGCAAATCATATCTGCAAGAACACAAGAAAATACTGTTCAACAACCTGCTCCTGACGGGCGAGCTGACGGCACATCTGGCGGAGATCGACCAGACGGCAAACGAGAGAGTGAGCCGCATGGTCAGCGAGATGGCGGCGGCGCAGGGCGTGAACGAAGCGTTGAAAGAACGCGACCCGATGGCGTGGGTCGGCGCGATGAACGGCTTGAAAGCGCAGGCGGAAGAAGTCGTGATGACCGAGCTGGTGTACACCTAAATCCGGGACAGACAAGTCTTTTTGATATACCGACAACCGAATACAGCGAAGGAGCGGATGACCGAGCGGTTTCCGCTCCTTCTTCTATATCTAAAGTGCTTGATATGGCGCTGCGCTTTGGCGGAAACATCGAAAACACCCGTATGGAACTGGCGTTCGACGCAATGATTGATAAGCCAACCGAAGGAATTGCGGCGCACATGCGGACGCTTTATCACGATGGCAATGGTTTTCAACTGGACGGGCGGCGCTTTTCAGTCTGGTACGATACAAGTGGAATCCGCATCGCTGCCGGAGATCGCGCACGATACGCCAACAACGCGCAAGTCATATCGTGGACGGATGCCGCAAAGCGTGTCGGCGAGCTAATTGCAGCCGGGCAATTCGGTACGCAGCTCGAAAATGTCGAAGCAGCCGAAATGATTCGTCGAAAAGTTGCTGATCGGCTGGTCTATATGAACCGCGACCGTGCCGAAAACAAACCTGACTATCTTCCCATCATGCCGATGGACAGTTTGGCGGCTTTTCAGGATTCCGTCGATCAGCTCACCCAAAAGATGGAGCGACCTGAATTTTTGAACAAACTGATCCGGCAGCTTGAAGTCTTTGCGGATGCGGTCACGCTGCAACCCGATTTGATGCGTTCGCGCTTCTCTCCTCCTCGAAACATTTTGCCCCGGCTCAGAGATTTGGCATTGGCTCAGAAAGAACTGCCCGAAGGTGAGATGAAACTGCCTGATGTGCGGAGCTTTATCACACAGGATGAAATCAACGCGGTATTGACAAAAAACGTTCCCTTTGCAGGCGCAGACAGCCGGATTTCTCGGTTCTTTTCTGAACCGCATAGCACAAATGAAAAGCTGGAATTTCTCAAAAAAGAATATGGAACAGGCGGGCGCAGTCCTGGTGTATCGGGTGCATTTTACAGTAACGAATGGCACGATGCAAAAGGCATGTTGCTGAAAAAGCCAGATTGCCCGGATGTGCTGCTGAAATGGGAACGGGTAGCTGAACGAATCACCGAGTTGATTCGTCAAAACCGATATCTTAGCCAGCAAAATGCACCGACACAGCATCAGCCCCAGCCTGCCATACAGAGATTGTTTGAACAATATAAGCTGGCCATTGGCAATGCGCTGCTCAAAGACGAAGCCTTCGTTAATGCCTGCTGCAATTCGGATCGCCAGAACGCCTATTTGGAGGGCGCGGAAGCCATTCGCCGCATTGTCACGGCATCTGACGATCTTCAGCTTACCCGTTTGTATTTTGATATGCCTGCCTTTCATGACCAACTGCATCAGGAACTTTTGGATGAGATTTATCCTACGTTGGCAACAGCGGCAATCCCTTCACACTCCCAAGTTACGCAGGCAGACATTGACGCAAAACAGAAAAAACATGAGCCGGAGCAAAACCCCGACTACCAGCTTTTAAGCCGTCTGAAAGCAGACTGCGATTATTTTCTGGGTGCTGGCGGTTGCGCGGAAAAGCATCTGTGGGCAGGAAGCGTCCGCGCACAGATTGCAAAAATGCGGGAGATTTATGAAACGCTTCCTGCAAAACCGGAATGGTTGACAAAAGAAGCGATTGATGACTATGACAAGCAGATGACTCCGCAGTATCAGGTTGTAGTTTATCACCACTTTGAAAATGGGTTTGATGAGAAATTGGAATATCAAACCTTGGAAGAAGCAATCAAGGTCGCGCAGGGCTATGTGAACGGCACAATGGAAAGCGACGGCTTCGCCTATGACGGCGCTGCTGTTTATCACCATCAGGAACATCGGTATCTGTACATTTATGGTCATTATCCAGATGAAAAGGCACATGCACAGGTAGAAGGACGCGTTTTTCCTGAACAACCAGAAAAAGTTGCTGTAACGCAGGAATCTGAAACTTCACCAGCTTTAGACGATGACCATCTTCCGCTGATGCCGTCCTATCAGGTGGGCGATACGGTTTATTTGGGCAATACGGCGTTTATCATTGAAGAAGTCACGGATACGCATGTAACCATGCGTGATCCGACGCTGCTTTATCCAATTTCAAGGATAGAACCGCGGGAAAACTTCGAGCGGATGCTTGCCGAGGATGCGCGAAATGCCGTTCTGTTTGAGGAACAGACAGAGCCAGCTCAAGCCAAAACCGATAAATTAAAACCGCCCGATGAACAAGTGCGGGAAAATGTGGATGCTGAAACTTCTGTTGAATCCAAAGCAAAAGCTGAACAACCCAAGGCGCAGAACTTTCACATTACGGACGACCATCTGGGCGAAGGCGGCGCAAAAACGAAATATGCGTTCAACATCGCTGCCATCCAGACACTCAAACAGATTGAAGCCGAGGGACGGCAGGCAATGCCGCAGGAGCAGGAAATCCTATCCAGGTACGTCGGCTGGGGTGGTCTGCCGCAGGCGTTTGATGCCGAAAATTCGAGTTGGCAAAAAGAATATCAGCAGCTCAAAGAGTTGCTGACCGATGAAGAATACAGCGCGGCGCGCGGCTCGACACTTAACGCTCACTATACCAGTCCTACCGTTATCAAGGCAATGTATGAAGCCTTGAGCAACATGGGCTTCCAAGCCGGGAACATACTGGAGCCGTCCTGCGGCGTGGGCAATTTCTTCGGTATGCTGCCGGATGGCATGAGCCAAAGCCGACTCTACGGCGTGGAACTGGACAGCATCACCGGCCGCATTGCTCGGCAGCTCTATCCCGACGCACAGATTACCATCAGCGGATTTGAAAAGACCCATCGTAAGGATTTCTACGACATTGCGGTTGGCAACGTGCCGTTTGGCAATTACAAAGTCGTGGACAGACCGTTTGATAAATACGGTTTCCTGATTCACGATTATTTTTTCGCCAAGACGCTGGAACAGGTACGACCGGGTGGCATCATTGCATACATCACCTCAAAAGGCACGATGGACAAGGTCTCGCCCGACGTGCGCCGATATATCGCGCAGCGGGCGGAGCTGCTGGGCGCGATTCGCCTGCCCAATAACGCCTTCAAAGCCAATGCGGGAACGGAAGTCACATCGGATATTCTCTTTCTTCAAAAAAGAGAACACCCCATCGACATAGAGCCGGATTGGGTGCATCTGGAGCAGACAGAGGACAGCATCCCCATCAACAGCTACTTTGCCGAACATCCTGATATGGTGCTGGGCAGGATGCAATGGGACAAAAGCATGTATGGCAATGAGCAGGAAACGACCTGTGAACCGATTCCCGACGCAGACCTTGCCCAACAGCTACATGCTGCGATTCAAAACATCGACGGCAGCTATAAAAGGATAGAAATACCCGAAAAAGATATAGACGATGACCGAACGCTTCCTGCCGATCCTGATGTGCGCAATTTTTCGTATACGCTCGCAGACGGACAGGTTTATTATCGGGAAAACTCGATCATGACTAAGCCCAATCTCAGCCTGCCTGTGCAGGAACGCATCAAAGGGCTGATTGCGCTGCGGGACTGTACCCGCCGCCTGATCGACGCGCAGATGAGCGACGAAGCGGATGACACCATCCATCAGCTTCAGGGCGAGTTGAATCGTTTATATGACGATTTCACAGTCAAGCACGGACTCATCAATGAGCGCGCCAATAATCAGGCTTTTTCATCTGATTCTTCCTATTATCTGCTGTGTTCTCTTGAGGTGCTGGACGATAGGGGAAAGCTCAAGCGCAAGGCGGATATGTTTACGAAGCGCACCATTTCTCAACCGAAGCCGGTCGAGCATGTCGATACGGCAATGGAAGCGCTGGCGGTGTCTATCAGTGAAAAAGCAGGCGTTGACCTTCCTTTCATGGCTGGATTAACCGGCAGAGATGAAAGCGCGCTTGCGGACGAGCTGACCGGTACAATCTTTCGTCTGCCCGAAATGCCGGATACATTTGTGACTGCCGACGAGTATCTGTCTGGCAATGTGCGCGAAAAACTTCGTGAAGCACAGACAGCCGCGCTGCAAGACGACCGATTCGCCGTCAACGTGCAGGCGCTTGAAAATGCACAGCCCAAAGACCTTGACGCTTCTGAAATCGACGTGCGGCTCGGCGCAACCTGGCTCGATCCGGCAACGATTCAGCAGTTTATGATTGAAACATTCAACGTTTCCTATCGCTTTCGGAATATTGTTCAGGTACGGTTTTCTCCCATGACCGCCGAGTGGAACATCTCCGGCAAGACGCGCTTATCTTCAACGGTTGCTGCATCCGTTACCTATGGGACAGATCGTGCCAATGCGTACAAGATTCTGGAAGATACGCTCAATTTGCGCGACGTGCGCATTTATGATACGGTCGAGGATGCCGCAGGCAGAGAAACGCGCGTATTGAATCAGAAAGAAACGACGCTTGCTCAGCAAAAGCAGCAGGCGATTAAAGATGCTTTTCAGAAGTGGATTTGGCAGGATCCCGCACGCCGTCAACGTCTTGTGGCAAAATACAATGACCTCTTTAATTCGACAAAACCACGCGAATATGACGGATCTCACATCTCTTTTTCCGGCATAAACCCTGAAATCACCCTGCGTGAGCATCAGCGCAATGCCATCGCGCATGTATTGTATGGCGGAAATACCCTGCTTGCACATGTAGTAGGCGCAGGCAAAACTTTTGAAATGGTAGCTGCCGCGATGGAATCCAAACGGCTTGGACTCTGCTCCAAATCGCTTTTTGTCGTCCCCAATCACCTGACGGAGCAATGGGCAAGCGAGCTTTTACAGCTCTACCCCAGCGCCAACATTCTGGTTGCCACAAAACGGGATTTTGAACAGTCCAGACGCAAAAAATTCTGCGCGCGCATCGCTACCGGCGACTACGACGCGGTAATTATTGGGCACTCTCAATTCGAGAAAATTCCGATTTCGCAGGCGCGTCAGGAACGATTGATCCGGGAGCAAATTGAAGAAATTACCGAAGGCATTGAGGAACTCAAGGAAAGCAGCGGCGAGCATTTTTCCATTAAGCAGCTTGAAAAAACAAAACGCGGTCTGGAAGCCCGTCTGGAAAAACTTCGCGCGGAACACAGGAAAGATGATGTCGTGACCTTTGAAGAATTAGGCGTTGACCGCCTGTTCGTAGACGAAGCACATTCTTTTAAGAACTTATATTTATATACCAAAATGCGCAATGTGGCGGGACTCTCTGTCTCAGAAGCGCAGAAGTCCTCCGATATGTTTGCCAAGTGCCGCTACATGGATGAAATCACAGACGGGAAAGGCGTTATTTTCGCCACCGGCACACCTGTGTCTAACTCCATGACCGAGCTGTACACCATGCAGCGCTATCTCCAATACGACCAGCTCAAGGAAAAGGGGCTGGCGCACTTTGATTGCTGGGCTTCTACCTTCGGCGAAACCACGACCGCCATCGAGCTTGCGCCGGAAGGAACGGGTTATCGAGCGCGCACCAGATTCGCGAAATTTTTCAATTTGCCTGAGCTGATGGCGATGTTCAAAGAAAGCGCCGACATCAAAACGGCGGATCAGCTCAATCTGCCAACCCCTACGCCGCATTTTGAAACCATCGCGGTCAAACCAAGCGAATATCAGCAGGAAATGATTCAGGCACTTTCTGAGCGCGCCGCGCTGGTTCATTCGGGTTCAGTCGACCCGAAGGTCGATAACATGCTCAAAATTACCTCGGATGGGCGAAAGCTGGGACTCGATCAGCGGCTCATCAACCCGCTGCTTCCCGACGACCCCGGAAGCAAAGTCAACGCCTGTGTACAGAATGTTTTCCGTATCTGGCGGGAAGGACAGGCGGGCAAGCTCACCCAGCTTTTGTTTTGCGACCTCTCAACGCCGACCGGCAAAACGCCTGCCGTAAAAGACGATGCCGCAAAAGATGCTGCGTTTATCGAAACCGGCGAGCTGCCTGCAAGCAGCTTCAATAATGTATACGACGATATCCGCGAGAAGCTGGTCAATATGGGCGTTCCGCGCGAGGAGATTGCGTTCATCCACGAAGCTGACACCGAAGCCAAAAAGAAGGAGCTTTTCAGCAAAGTGCGCTCCGGCGATGTACGGATTTTGCTTGGCAGCACGGCGAAAATGGGCGCAGGCACGAATTGCCAGGATCGGCTGATTGCCCTGCATGACCTGGATGCACCGTGGCGACCGGGCGACCTTGAACAGCGAGCCGGACGCATCATCCGTCAGGGCAACATGAACCCCGACGTCCACATCTACCGCTACGTTACAGAGAAATCATTCGACGCCTACCTCTGGCAAACTATTGAAACGAAACAGAAGTTTATTTCACAGATCATGTCCAGCAAATCGCCTGTCCGCTCCTGTGAGGACGTAGATGAAACTGCGCTGTCCTATGCGGAAATCAAGGCGTTGTGTGCAGGCGACCCGCGTATTAAGGAAAAGATGAATCTGGATGTGGAAGTCTCCAGACTGCGGCTGATGAAAGCCGACCATGAATCAAAGCGCTTTCGTCTGGAAGATCAGCTGACTCGTTTTTATCCCGAACAGCTCCGCCAGCAGGAAGATTATATCGCCGGGTTCAAAGCGGATATACAGACGCTTTCCGCCCATCCCGTGCCGCAGGAAGACTTTGTAGGAATCGAGTTTCTGGGCAAGACTTATATGGATAAGTTGGCTGCCGGCGAAACGCTGCTCGCGTTGTGCAGGACAGCGCCGCACGACCACGATACCACAGTTGGTCATTATCGGGGCTTGTCTGTCATGCTGTCCTACGATTCATTCAACGCGCAATTTCAGCTACTGCTTCGCGGCGAAATGACGCATATCGTCAATCTCGGTACAGATGAGCGCGGCAACCTGCTGCGTATCGAAAACGCGCTGAACAATATTCCCATGCGGATGCAGAAAGCTCAGGAGCAGGTGGACAGCCTGCATCAGCAAATTGAAGCCGCTAAGCTCGAAATTGCTCAGCCGTTTCCGCAGGAGCAGGAGTTGACAGAAAAAAATGCGCGTCTAGCCGAGCTGGACGCTCTTTTGAATATGGATAGCCCCGCCTCAACGGAGGAGAAAAGCGAGAAGTCTTCCGTTCTGGCTTCGCTTGAGCGCAGTTCATCCGGGATGCAGAAGGATGTGCCGCAACGACGCAGCGACCGTCCTTTAGATGCGGCACTGTGAGCCGTTTTCTCAATCGCGGGGGTACATTTCCCTGTCCGCGCATGGAGATAAGGGCTTAGAATCGACGTTTTTTTACGTTTTTTTGAAAGAAGGGATTATCAATGACACCAATTTATACCGAAACCGCCGCGTATGCGCAAAGCGTCGGCGAGCTTGACCTTTACCGTATATCGCTGCGTGAAAACAAAGATTGCAAAAATGCAATCGACAATGCTATCTATGAGAATTTCGACGGTTTCCGTCTGAAAAAGGATTGCTATAAGCCCGTCGTTGAGCAGTTTGGCGAGGAGCGTGTGCTTTATGTGTTGGCCAACACGCTTCAGCTTCGCGGCTGGGATGGACGCTTCTCGCACGACAACAAAGCGTGGGCTGAACATTTCTCCATTCCGGGTGATCCGGCGACGGGCGGCGAGCATCGCTTTTTATTTCAATGTGACAGCCATCCTGCCGTTTTGGATGGCTTCATCAGCCTGACGCGCCGAGAATTGGAAAAACAGAAATTCTCCGTTCTGGGCGCGCTGAAAAGCGCTGCTTCTCCGTCCAGAGATCATCCGCAGAGCCGAAAAGGGATTGAGCGCTGATGGCAAAACGCAGCCGCGACAAAATGATTACCTTCTGGGTGACAGAAGACGAGCTGGCGAAGATTAACGCGAACATGGAAAAGCTCGGCACATCAAACCTGAGCGCATACCTGCGCAAGATGGCCATTACCGGCTTGATCGTTCAGCTTGATATTCCCGAACTCAAGCAAATTGTTTCGCTGATGCGCCGCACGAGTGCAAACATCAACCAGATGGCCAAGCACATCAATCAGGGGGATACGGTTGCCGTACAGCAAGTCGACGGTTTGCACGAGCAGCAGGAGGAAATCTGGGCGGGCATTCGCGGAGTGCTTCAACAGCTGAGTACGCTGCAATTTGAATAATGCTGAAAGGCGGGTCGTCCTCTGCGATGGCTCGCCCTTCTTTTTTTGTTGAGTTTCTATTCAGTTCTTTCGGATAACAGGACACTGTTTGATCTTTTTCCCGACCTGTCGTCGTTCCAGCGCAAAGACCATATCCTGGGTTCGCTCAAAGAATCCGATATCTTTTTTCTAGCTCATCCCGCAGCTGCAGTGCTGCAAGCCGATGAACTGCTGTTTCATCTTCCGCCCGCAGTTTGGACAAATTTTGTTGCTTGCGCCCATTGCTCTCTCCTTGCGCTCTGGCTCTATAATTAGTATGACGTTGTTTCGCTTCTAACTTTACAGAACAGTTTTGAGTATACCATATTCTCGATTCAAAGACTACCTTGAATCAAGAAACTCCACTGAACATTTTTCTTTCTTGATTTCTCGTAATATTCTGATACAATAGCTCTTATGAATGAAAGGGAGTAATCGTATGCAGTCGTTATCAAGCATCAGACATTCGACTATTATTTCAATTTGTTCAGTCTATCATGTTGGAGTAGATGTAGCTCAAAGAAAATTCGACCGTTCTGCTATATGGAAGTATCTGAAAAAACATCCTGAACGCTCCATCAGTCGAGAAGCCGTTTTTGATCTGTTCCAACAGGAAGAAGAAACTGGAAAAGTAACTTTACCCGCCTAACCTGTGAGCTGTCCGTTTCAAACGGTACAGCTTTTTTACTTTTTGAAAGGAGATATGCCTATCGCCGTCACTCGAATCATTCCCATGCACATCAACAAAGGCAAAACCGTCTTGCAGTCCCTCTCAGCGCGGCTCAACTATGCAACCAACCCGAACAAAACAAAGAACGGTGAACTCGTCACCGCATATGCCTGTGATCCGCATACCGCCGACGCGGAGTTTGCTCTATCGCGCCGCCAATATCAGACCTACACCGGGCGAACGCAAAAGCATGAGGTTATCGCCTATCAGGTGCGCCAGTCCTTCAAGCCGGGCGAGGTTACGCCGGAGGAAGCCAACGCCATCGGCTACGAATTTGCCAGCCGTTTTTTGAAAGGCAATCATGCGTTTATCATTGCCACCCATTGCGACGTAAAGCACATACATAATCACATAGAATGGAACGCCGTTTCGCTAGACGCGCACCACAAATTCAAAGACTTCTCGTTCTCGGCTCGTGCCGTTGCCCGTCTTTCGGATATGATTTGTCTGGAACACAAGCTGTCTGTCGTCAAGCATCCGCAGCACACCGGCAAGACCTACAATAAGTGGCTAGGAGAGAAAGCCGTTCCCAACCATCGCGACGTTCTGCGCACCGACATAGATCAAGTGCTGGAACAGAAGCCCACAAACATGGACGCGTTGCTCGATGGCTTGAAAACGATGGGCTATGAAATCAAACGCGGCAAGCAGCTTTCCTTCCGAAAAGCAGGGCAGAAGCGGTTTATCCGCATGGACACATTGGGCGACGCATACAGCTATGATGCGCTCTCTGCCGTGCTTGCCGGTTTACAGAAGCGCCGTCCGAAAACAAAGCCTATTCGGCGGGATGACCTGATTTCCAAGGCTATCGACGCACAGCGGATGGAAGCCAAGGGAAAGGGTTACGCCTATTGGGCGAAAAACTTCAACAGCAAGCAGTATGCCAAGTCCATTCTGTTTCTGACGGAGAATCATCTTTCCATTGACGATCTACCGCGCGCTACCGAGGAAGCCTGCACGAAAGCAGACGCTTTAACCGCAGAATTGAAAAAAGCAGAAGCGCAAATCGCGTCCACGTTGCGGCTCATCGAGCAGGTTCGGGTTTATCTGTCAACTGTTTCTAGCTATAAGAAGTACAAGGCTTCCGGCTGGTCGCGCGCTTTCTTCGCCGAGCATGAATCCGAAGTCCGTCGATACAAGCAGGCGCTTCTCACGTTTGATGAAGCGGGGTATCAGACCGTTCCCAAACTCAAGGCGCTTTACGATGCGCTCGGTCAGCTCAAATCCCAGCGGCAGGAGCTAATCGGAGAGTATGCCGCCGCAAAAAAGACCAAGCAGGAGCTTTTGACCGTGCAGGCTAACCTCAACGCATTACTCCCGCAGGACAAAAAAGAGCGCACCCATTCCGACACCGAGCGTTCGTAACTCAAGCGTCCGAAGGATGCGCTGTCCATCCCGCAGGGATGGCTCAAAGGGGGATTGGGGGAACTTTTTTCCCTCAACAAGCATGTTTGTCTATACACAAACACTGCTTGCCGCTTTTATCGGAAATTTCTGATAACCGCTTTCTTGCTCCATTCGTAGTCCCTCTGAGGGCATAGTGCTTAATATCATGTTATGGCAAAATGGTTGAAGTATAAATGAAAGTTGCCATCTATGTTTCCTTGCAAAATACTTTTCCACCGGCAACGCCAATCTGCAAGATGGTATATCTTTCTTTGCGAAGCTCTTGGACAAACGCAGCTTTTTCTCCTTGAGTTGTCTTCATCGTATTTCAACGAATTGTTGGCAATGATGCTTGCGTATCCATGAGCAAACAGAAACACCGTGATGGGCTTCGCAAGCGGCTTCGCCGCCCTTGACGCTCACTCTGCCTTCTGCTATTGGGCAATCAAGGGCAGGTTCCTCTACCCTGTGCAGACGGAGTTCTGCCAGACTTGTAAACGAATTTGCGCATAATACTTGACGGTACCTAAAACATTCGATTTCTACGAAAAATCAACGATACCTGTGTGCTTGAGAATCGGAACATTCCTCGAAACGGCACTGAGAAGAAAAGCCAAACTGCCAGTTTGAATGATGTCAGGTATATTCAAAAGTATGAAAGCGACTAGCAAGGCAGCTTCGAGCAGCAGGATTTGACGAGAACGCTTAATGAGTTGAGGTGCTTTCTTTTTGAGATAGCTTTTATTTGGATGGAGAACGAGTGGATGTATCCACATAAAGAAAAGCGATATAACAGAAATTCCGATGCAGACGAGAAGTGAATACGGAAGAAGGAAAGAAACGAGGAAAAGCAATTCACCTAAAACCATCGTCAAGAAGCACATAAGATGCGAAGAAGCATGAAATCCACCGCCGGAGGACTGATTCGTATAATAGAGGAAAATCAGCAACGCCGTTTCAATCGGACGACCTGCTATCCAGCCAATCAGAAAAAGCCCAAAGGTGCTTAAAAAGGTGTAAATAGCAATATCGAATCCATAGATATAGGTTTCTCTGGAAATGTCGCTGTGTAAAGCCCCCTTTTTCTCCAACATACCGACAATCCATATTGCAAGCCGCTGCATCATTGATATTTCCCTCTTTCATTTAAATAGGGCAGAACAACTTTTGCATAGAAGGTGTCGTTTTCAATATAAAACTCGACACGCCCCTCGTCACGATCTGCGATGGCGTTAACGCTGTGCAGACCGATACCGTGTATACCCGGTTCGGTTTTCTGTTTGGAAGAAACGAAATGGTCTTTTTCTTTTACAATCATTTCGGTATTGCATGGGTTTTCGCAATAGATATAGAACATATCCCACGAGCGGGAAAAAGCCAAACGAATAGAAGGAGAAGTTGGAGCGGGTTTAATTCGAGCGACACCTTCAATCGCATTATCAAGCAGATTCCCTACAATAGAACAAAAGTCCGAAACATGAATTGGCAGACTTGCCAAAGGATACGGAACGTAAACAAATTCAATCCCACGCTCACGCATGATTCGACGCTTTGCAGTTAGAAGCGCGTCGATTTCAGGCGAGCCGGTAACAATCATTTCGTTGCTCAGATTATCGGACAAGACGGAGTTCAAATACTTCTCAGCGGTGGAATCTTTATCGTTGCTGACCAGTTCTCTGAGTGTTTGCAAGTGTTGCTTATAATCATGTTGACGCGCAGTTAAGTCCTCGTACATTTGGAATAGTTCACGTTGATGCTGTTTAGAAAGCGTCAGCAGAGAAATTTCAGCTTGATAGCGATTTTCCCGCTCTGTATCATTAGAAACTGTGTGAAACAAAAAGATGAGCAGGATAATACAGAATAGCAGGCTGATGTATGCAATGAAGAACGGTAGCGCAGACTGAGAGCCATATTCATTATAAAGGGAGTACAAGGCTTCTTCGACAATATAAATGACAGCTAAGGTACAAGTGAAAATCGCGTAGGCGGATGCTTTAGGAAAAGAATATTTTTTCTTTAGTCGGATAATCAGCTTGAGAATAAATAAAAGAAGAACGTTCGTTACGATGATACAGAGAATCCTTTTGAACGCATAGCTTGGATAGGTAACTCCTAAAATCAGAGGAAAAAGATCAAACACTGGATAAGTAAGGACAGAGACAAGGTTAAAGACCAAAGATAGAATAAGAATCCAATAGACGATAGAAAATTTAGGTTCGGTTGAAAAGAAATTAGCGTGGCAGAAAACCAATGAGAAAAAAATAATCTGCTGAACGAAAAAAGGAATTGAAGCGACGCCTTGAGAAAGAGTCAGAAATGCTGTAAAGATGACTAGAAAAGAAGCATCAGCTAAAAGCACTTTCTTCTCATAAGAAAAACAGCGTTTTAAGTAAAACAAAATGAGTGACGATTGAAATAAATTGATTAGAAGCTCAAATATTGTCCACGCCATAGTTGTAAATGCCTCCCTGATGATAACGATCAAAGGCTTGGTTGACTGAAAGTGTATATGTTCGAGAAATAGGGATCGAAATATTTCCAGAAAGCAGACATTCAGTTCGGGTTACTAGGCGAATATGCGCCACGTTTACAATATAGCTGCGATGGCAGGGGATAAAAAGCTCTTGCGGCAGACTTGAGACGATATCAGATAAATTTGCATTGATTTTCAATGGTGCAGAGGTGATTGTCGTTGAAATGTAAATGCAATGAGAACGAGCTTCGACGTAGAGAATTTCGTGATAATGTAGCACATATCGTTTGCCAGCAGAAATGATTGCAAGTGTATTTTTATTTTCGATGGAGAGCCGATTGTAAACGTAATCACAACAGTAAGATATGTCGCTTTCACTGACAGGCTTTGGCAGAAAGCGAAGGGCATTAACCGTATAACCTTCATACACATACTGGGGGAAATTCGTACAAAAAACGATTACGGTATCCAAACCCAGCTGACGGATTTTATGAGCCAGTTCAATACCGTTCATTTCACCCTTTATTTGAATATCAAGAAAAAGAAGGTCTTCTTCAAATTTTGTTTCGATCCGTTGCAGCAAATCTTCTGATGATTTGAAAACCGTAACAATTACATCGGTATGTCCGGAAACTGACATCCAATGCTGGATGGCTTGTTGAATCGGGGCAAGGTAAAAGTCCATATCTTCACAAATGGTGATTCGCATGTAAGCATAACCTCCATCTTTGAGAGTGTTTCTTTGACATGATTTTAGCAGGGGGAAAATTGTTTGTCAATAAAAAAGCCGCGCATAAAAGCGTGGCCTTATGAAGGCAAATTCAGATTTTTGAAGGTTTGTAGAATAGCTTTAATCCGCAGCTGATCGTTTGGCGAAAGCTCATCCAACCGCAATGTTTCCTTATCAGTCAACCCCAGAATATAATCAGCAGAGGTGTTCAGCAAAATAGATAGTTTCTTAAGCGTTTTCGACGATGGTAACGAAGTGCCTAGCTCCCAGTCGCGGACGGAACGACCATTTAGTCCTACTTCTTTTCCAAGCTGCGCCTGCGACCAACCCTTCTCAAGCCGTAGCTGTCGGATGCGCTTGCCAGTTTCTGTTAAATCATCCATCAAATCCCTCCATTACGCTCTTATCTTACCGCAAATGGAGAGTATTTAACCTACTATGAAATGGTAGATTACACCCTATCGAGGGTGTAAAAGTTGCGTTTCGAGTGATTTTTTTTGCATTTCAGGAATATTGCTCCACCAAACAGCACTTCCCTGCTATAATGACGGCAACAACCAAAGAAGAAAGGAGGGAAATCAAATGAGCAAGATTCTTGAGAAGATCGCCGATTTTGCTTATAACTGTGGCAAAGACGGTGCGCAGCTGCCGAGCTGGCGCGGAAATCATGAGCCTGTCGTTCCGCAGGAGCTCCAGGAAAATGAAGAAAACAAGTAAGATGATCGTTGAGTTCTCGAATCGTCGAACATGAAAGTGTTCGGCGATTTCTTTTTTGGAATCAAGATCAATTGAAAGGAAGCAAATTACCGAAAAAAAGGAAAAACTTTACCCTAATAAGTCGAAAACATTGCATTTCAGGTATCTAAATTGTCGTTTCGAGTAATCGGCTCCCAATGATGGAGCCTTTGTGATAAAATTCGAAGCATGGAAAGTGTTATGGTCGTACAAGGAAGGGGGTGACGATATGGTACAGTTCAAGTGTCGTGATCCGAGCTAGCTGAGAATTGCTTAGCCTAAAAACAAAAAAGTTCTTGCAAAACATGCCGGGAAGCACTGCATCGCTAAGGCGATGGACGTTTCGCAAGAACCCATAGCACATTTTACCACAATTCCGTTTTTTTTGCTATAGAAAAAATAAAGGAGATGCAATTATGAAAAAGTTTATTTGCGGTATCTTGGCGACAGCAATGATGTTTGCTCTTGCAGCAAATGTGTGTGCGGAACAAGTTTCGTTTACGTTTAATGCCCCGTGTCAGGGAATTGCAGATACGCAGCTCTATAACTACCATGGCACTGGCACAGCTAAGAAAAACGGCTACTCCAATATCGTCTATATGCGGCATAGCGTCACTCAGATTGACGCGGGTGAAACGAATCGAATCGCTGCATATGACTTTACTACCAAAAAGACGATGGGAGCTCATTGGCATCCTTCTGATAAAGGGCAATATCCGTGTACTTCGAACGCAATTCAGCATGGACACGAGTATAACGCAGCGGGACGTGGCAATACCAACTATGCTTCTAAGTATGGTTTGAATACCATCACGCTTACTGGAACGTGCTACTCTGATCTTGATTGAGTTTTGAATAAGCCTTGAACTCTGAAAGAGTGTAACGGGCAGTCGGATTTCCGGCTGCCTATTATTCCATAAAGGAGGAAGTATGGTAGTGAAAAAGTTGTGTATGACCATATGCATGTTAATTGCAATGCTAATTGCTTCTACCGACGGACTAAGCCAAGAATATTATACGCTTGCTGAAATAAAGGAACAAGCGAAAAATGGTTGGCATGAAATATACAGGGACAAATACAATAGAGAAATACAGGTTAATATAGAAATAGATGTGTTTGGCAAGGAAAAAACTCCTGTGATAAAAGCAGATATTCCAGAATTTGTGGAGTACTTTTATAATCATGGAAGCCCTTATGATGAAGTTATAGATGTAGCTAGAAAAGGCGGAAAAAGAACACACATATATAGAACATACGGGAAAGAAATTGATTTAGACGAAGCATACGGAGAAAATTATGGAAATGATTTAACAGTTAGAGATGCATATACTTTTTTAGATGAACTTTTTAGAGTGCATGGACAGGGATATACGGCAGATGATTTCGTCTTAAACACGCCCGCCAGTTTTGATGTGGTATATAGTAAGTTAATTTCTACAAATGGAATACACGCTCCAGCATTATACAATATCGTATTTTGGCAGAAAATACACGAACTGCCAATTATAGGGCGTTCAGATGAGTGCTTTAGAAATTCAAGTACGAGAAGTTATCTGCCGGAGTTGTTTTTCCAAATCAAAAACGAAGAAAAGTACTCATTTTATATTAGACCACTGCGCGAAATCGAAATGGTTGCAGAAGATATTCCGTTATGTTCGATAGAGCAAATCATCAACAGTATCGAAAAAGAGATTAAAGACGGATATATTCAAAGTGTATATTCACTTCAATTTGGATATGTAGTATATAGCGATCCGAACATTTCGGATTGGACTAAATCCGAATTGGAAGACGAAATTTTCTATTTAGTACCATCTTGGGTTGCGCAATGTATTTTTTCGGAGAATCCTAAGATATGGAATTCAGATGCTGATGAAGAAGTAATGAAAAGCAACGAGGATTTTGGAGAATATAATCCGCTGACAGTCAAGATTATTAATGCGCAAACTGGTGAAATGTTTGATTATTTTGATACCAGAAAAAAAGGTGGGGGAGACGGCGCATATAAGGACGTTATTTTATGGAGTGACATAAAATAACATTGCGAGCATGAAATAAGGGGAACATAGTATGCACGAAGAAATAAACCGAACAATACCATTGGATTAAGAAAGGGATAACCTATGAAAAAAATATCGTCGTTTTGTGGATTTATATTACTAATTTTTTTGTGGACTGTATCGGTTGCTCAAGAGTATTTTACGCTTCCTGAGATTCGTGAACAATCAGCAAAAGGATGGCATGAAACCTATACTGATAAGTACGGTCGGAAAACAGTCGTAGATATTGATGTGGAAGTTTATGGAGAAGAAACTGCGCCAGTACTCAAGGTCGGCTGGGGAAAATACGGGAAATTTACGGACGATAATGCATTCAAATTGGAAGAAAATCATCCGGTTGACAGACTCATGGAAGCAAAAAAGCGAGGTGGCAAGTCAACGTATATATATGAATGGGTAAAAAACATGAAGGTAAATTTGAACGAACCATATGGGGAAAATTATGAAAATGATCTTACCCTACAAGAAGTGTATCAATTTGCAGCAGAAAAGTTAAAAGAGCATGGAATGCCAGTTTATGATTATCTTTATGAAATGCCCGAAAAATTCAGTGTAGTATACAGCATCAATTCCCGAACAAATAATGTTTTGGTTCCAGCTTTTTACGAAGTTTTGCTCTATATGAAAAAAAGAGGATTGCCAATTTTTAATAATGCAGCTGATTCATATGCGAATGCACCATCTCCATGGTATGATGCAAATATGTGTATTGTGATGCTCAATCAAAATGAGTACGTCATATATGAACCTGTTTTTGAGGAAGAAGATGTTCTTTCTGAAGATATTCCTCTATGTTCCTTAGAAAAGGTTATTCAAAGTATTGAGCAAAAAATTCAGTCAGGACATATTCAAAATGTGGTTGCTTTAAGATTTGGATATTCCATTTATACCGATCCCACGATCGAAAACGTAGAACAGTTTTCCGGATATGATGCTAACTGCTACTATCTTGTACCTTCTTGGGTGATGGAGTGCGCTTTTGTAGAGAATCCTAAAAAAGATTATCAATCTTATTGGGAATCAAAAAATAGAATGATGACGATCAACGCACAGACGGGCGAAATGCTTGACTATTTTGACCGAAGCTATAAGGGGTATGGCGACGCGCGCTACAAGGGCTTCATCCCGTGGGACAAGGTGAAATAAGGAGAAAACGAACATGAAAAAACAGTTTGCGGCGCTTCTGGCCGCGCTTTCCCTTCTGCCGACGCTTGCGCTGGCGCAGGAATACTACACCCTGCCGGAGATTAGGGAACAGGCAAAGGACGGATGGCACGAAACCTATACCGATAGGTACGGGCGGGAAACGGTTGTGGATATTGACGTGGAAGTTTATGGAGAAGAAACTGCACCAGTGCTCAAGGTCGGCTGGGGAAAGTACGGAAAAACGATAAAGGATTGCATGTTTATGTTAGATTGCAATCCTCCGATTGATACCCTGATGAAAGCCAAACAGCATGGTGGAAAATCGACGTATATCTATGAATTTGAGAAGAACATGAAGGTGGACTTAGATCAAAAATACGGAGAAGAATATGGAAATGAGCTGACTCTCCGTGAAGCGTATGATTTAACAATGAAAATATTGAAAGAGCATGAAATGCCGATTTATGATTACCTATATGAATTGCCTAGAAAATTCAGCGTCGTATATAGTGCAAATCCGAAAACAAATGAGGTTTTAGCGCCTGCGTTCTATAATATGAGTGTCAGAATGAAGAAAAGAGGACTTCCGATTTTTAATAACGCAGGAGACTCGTATATAAGCAGCCCAACCCCGTGGTATAACCCAGCAATTACAATTATCATGAAGAACCAAGATGAGTATAGCATATATGAACCAATCCTAGAAGAAGATGAGGTCCTTGCTGATGATATCCCGCTTTGTTCTTTAGATAAAATCATTCAGGGCATTGAACCAAAGATAAAAGCCGGATATATTCAAAATGTGGTTGCTTTGAGATTTGGCTATTCTATCTATAACGATCCTACTATTGAAAAGGTGGAACAGTTTTCCGGATATGATGCAGATTGCTATTACCTTGTGCCTTCTTGGATTATTGAGTGTGCCTATGTTGATAAACCTAAAAAAGACTATCAATCTTATCATGAACCCCAAATTCGAATGATGACGATCAATGCACAAACTGGCGAAATGCTCGACCGTTTTGATAAAAGCTATAAGGGGTATGGCGACGCGCGCTACAAGGGCTTCATTCCGTGGGACAAGGTGAAATAAGGAGGAAGCGAACATGAAAAAACAGTTTGCGGCGCTTCTGGCCGCGCTTTCCCTTCTGCCGACGCTTGCGCTGGCGCAGGATTACTACACCCTGCCGGAAATCAGGGAGCAGGCAAAGGACGGATGGCACGAGACTTATACCGATAGGTACGGGCGGGAAATACAGGTCGATATAGATGCCGATGTATTTGGAGAACAAACTGCACCGTTAATCAAAGCTGGATTTCCACAACACGATATATACTATGCGGACAAAAATTGCCCATATAATACAGTTTCAAATGTGAAGAGGAAAGGCGGAAGAAGGACACACATTTATCGCTCTTATGGAAGCAAAGTAGATTTGGATAGACAATATGGCACGGATTATGGCAATGATTTAACGCTGAATGAAATGTATGCGTATATGAACAAGCTCATCACAGATCAGGGGATACCAAATGATATTTTTCTGTATGAAAGACCAAAGTTCTTTGACGTTTTGTGCAATATTCAACAATCAACGGGAGAAGTAAAAGCGTCGGCTTTCTATTTTGTTCAGCTTTATGAGCAATTCTATGGAATTCCGGTTTTAACAAGTAAAACAGCTTCTTTTAACCAAAAGAGAGGATGGCCGGACTACGAACCAAATATATCATTCCAAATGAGAAATGAAGATGAATTTTCAATTATGGTTGATATGTTGGAAGAAATGGAGATCATTGCAGAAGATGTTCCTTTGTGTGCATTTGAAAGCATAAAGGAAAATATTAGAAACGAAATAGTTAGTGGTCATATACGAAAAGTATTTTCTTTAAGATTTGGGTATTCCGTATATAATGACCCAAATTATCCAAGCGGAAAACGTTCAGTATATGATGCTGATTGTTATTACTTAGTCCCGTCTTGGGTTCTTGAGTGCATTTATATCAATGATCCAAAAGAATCATATAGCTACGACGAAGAACAGATTGAAAATGATTCAAACTCAACCGAAAGAACCACAGACAAGTTTATAACGCTCACAATAAATGCTCAAACTGGAGAAGTAACCAACCCTATGGATAAGAGCAAAAACGGTTGGGGCGATGCCGATTATAAGGGGTTTATTTCTTGGAATAAAGTAAAGCAATAAAAAAGTAAAGAAT
>ERZ780149.1554-NODE-1554-length-24265-cov-6.591739_pt1 | contig 24265 bp, 23 predicted proteins | sample MGYA00511367_ERZ780149 | MGnify/ENA primary metagenome ERZ780149 (study PRJEB29588, sample SAMEA2153852) | human gut metagenome | biome: human gut; feature: human-associated habitat; material: faeces | place: Denmark | collected 2008/2010 ... | reverse complement strand
CTGGTAGAAAACTATTTTTGTTTTTTCATCTGTCTACTTGACAGGGAGCGGTTCACTGACGGGGTCGCCCGCATTTTTGGGTCTTATTGAATCTCGTCCGCAATGGCGCCCAGCAGTTCCCGGGTTGGGTCGTTCCCATGTTCCCAGTACATGATGCCGAGAAGCTTCTTCTCCTTGACATACTTGCACTTCAGGCGCACCGCCTTGGGAGACTCATAGCTGACGAGAGTCCTGCCGTTCCACAGATAGTTTGCCTCCGCATCAGCATCCCAATAAATCTGGAAATTGTTCTCCCGGAGATATTCCGGGGTGATCTCCCCATAGGCCGGACCGGGCAGTCCGCCGCCGGAGGGCTGCAGAAGACCGTGATTTTCAAAGGACGTGACCTCAAAGTGCCGCCCGTAGAAGGCCGCGCCAATGATGATCTTTTCGTAGGGAACGCCCGCCCGGTGGTAGGCTTCCACAGTGTCCCGGGTGTTCAGGCCGGACTTGTCGCCCTTTGTCGCGCCGAGAGCCGCGTGATGTCCGGCGCGGGTGCCGTCCACCATGTCGTAGGTCATCAGCTGCACGTAGTCCACGATCTCGGCGACCTTGTCCATCTGGGTATCCGCGATGCACCGCTGGCTTGCGCCCACGGCGATGGATACAATGCGGTCTTTTCCAAGATACTCCCGCAGGGTTGCCAGCAAAGCGGTGAAATTCTCCTTGTCCCTGGGGTCTGCGCCGATACCCGCCGCGTCGTTGCAGGGGTATTCCCAGTCAATGTCGATGCCGTCCAGATCGTATTTTTCCACCGCGTCCAGACAGGACTTGGCAAAATTCCGGCGACCTTCCTCCGTCATGGCCATGTCGGAGAAGCCGTCCGCGCCCCATCCGCCCACGGACAGGACGATCTTCATTTCCGGATTCCATTCCCGCAGCTTCGGCAGCAGGTGGAGATATTTCAGCAGATGCAGATCCAGCAGCCCGTCCTTAATGAGTCCGAAGGCCAGATTCACGTGGGTCAGGCGCTGGGCGTCCTCCCGGGTGAAGCCCGCCAGGGCATCGTTCCAGCAGTAGGCGATGACATCATATTTCATGGTATGCACGCTCCTTATTTTTCATCCTTCTGCCATTATAGTTCAGCGCAGTAGCCTTGTCAAAGTCTGGAATTGTTCACTTTGGAAAATAAAGTGCAACGACAGGCAAGAAGGTGCATTTCCAGACCTTTTCAAGCCGCCGTTTTTCTGATATACTCATTGTGAAAAATCAATACATTGCCCAAATCAGACGGAGGTAACCTTATGCGTTATGGGTACTTTGACAATGAGCATCGGGAATATGTCATCGATCGGGTAGATGTCCCCGTTTCCTGGACCAACTATATCGGCCTCAAGGATATGTATGGCGTATTCAACCACACGGCGGGCGGATACCTGCTGTACAAATCTCCTGAATACCATCGCATCACCCGGTTCCGTCCCAACGGCGTTCCCATGGACGGCCCCGGACATTACGTGTACCTGCGGGATCAGGACACCGGCGACTATTGGAGCATCTCCTGGCAGCCTGTGGGCAAGCCCAAGGAGCATTTCTCCTGCCGTCACGGCCTGAGCTACATCAAGTATCACTCCGATTACGCAGGTATCGACGCCGAGCAGAAGCTCTTTGTCGCCATGGACGACCCCGTGGAGATCTGGGACGTGAAGCTGCGCAACGACTCCGATAAGGTGCGGCACCTTTCCGTATTCTCCTATCTGGAGTTCAGCTTCCATCAGGTGGACATGGACAACAAGAACTTCCAGATGAGTCTGTACGCCACCGGCAGCCGGTACGAAGACGGCGTCATCGAGAACGACCTCTACTACGAAGAGGACGGCTACCAGTTCTTTACTTCCGATTTTACCCCGAACGGCTTTGACAGCCTGCGCGACAGCTTTATCGGCAGCTACCGCACCGAACGCGATCCATTGGTGGTGGAGACCGGTGTGTGCGGCGGCTCTTTTGAAAAGGGCGGCAATCATTGCGGCGTCCTGCAGAAGGTGCTCACCCTTCAGCCCGGCGAGGAAACCCGCCTCCTGTTCCTCCTGGGCGAGGGCGGCATCGAAGCCGGTAAGAAAATGCGTCAGAAGTACACCCAGGCCAGAGCCGACGAGGACTTTGCCCGTCTGCTGAAATTCTGGGACAACAAGCTCAGCTGCCTGCAGGTGTCCACCCCCAACGAGGGCATGAACACCGAGCTGAACATCTGGAACCTGTATCAGAGCGAGATCAACGTCATGTTCTCCCGGTTCACCTCCTTCATTGAGGTGGGCGGCAGAACCGGTCTTGGCTACCGGGACACCGCGCAGGATGCCATGACGATTCCCCATTCCAACCCCGACAAGTGCCGCGGCCGCATCATCGAGCTGCTGCGTGCGTTGACGAAAGAGGGCTACGGCCTGCACCTGTTCGAGCCCCGCTGGTTCGAGCCGGAGGAAAAGCCCCAGTCCTTCAAGTCACCCACGGTGGTTCCCACCCCGGATAAGAGCCAGATCGTCCACGGTCTGAAGGACGCCTGCGCCGACGACGCCCTGTGGCTGGTGACCGCCATCGTCCAGTACATCCGGGAAACCGGCGACATGGCCTTTGCCCATCAGGTGGTGACCTACGCCGACGGCGGCGAGGGCACTGTCTACGAGCATATGAAGCGCATTCTGGACTTCTCTGCCCGGCAGGTGGGCATCAACGGCATCTGCAAGGGTCTGCGCGCCGACTGGAACGACTGCCTGAACCTTGGCGGCGGCGAAAGCGCCATGGTCAGCTTCCTGCACCACTGGGCGCTCCAGAACTTCATCGCGCTGGCCGAGCAGCTGGGCGAGATGAAGGACGCGGCCGAATACGCAAAGATCGCCGAGCATGTCAAGGAAGTCAGCGAGTCCGTGCTCTGGGACGGCAAGTGGTACATCCGCGGCATCACCGCCGGAAACCGCAAGATCGGCACGCAGGCGGACACCGAGGGTCGGGTACACATGGAGAGCAACACCTGGGCCGTACTTTCCGGCGTCGCCGATCACGAGCATGGCATCTCCGCCATGGACAGCGTGGACGAGTACCTGTACACCCCCTACGGTCTGATGCTCAACGCCCCCTGCTTCACCACCCCCGACGACAGCATCGGCTTCGTCACCCGGGTGTATCCGGGCTTGAAAGAAAACGGCGCCGTGTTCAGCCATCCCAACCCCTGGGCATGGTGCGCCGAGGCCATTCTGGGCCGCGGCAGCCGGGCAATGAAGTTCTACAACGCCCTGTGTCCGGCACTGCAGAATGATATCATCGAGGTTCGCCAGTCCGAGCCTTACTCCTACTGCCAGTTCGTGGTGGGCAAGGACCACACCGCCTACGGCCGTGCGCGCCATCCCTTCATGACCGGTTCCTCCGGCTGGGCCTACTTCGCGGCCACCCAGTACATGCTGGGCATCCGTCCGGACTTCGACGGCATCACCGTCGATCCCTGCATCCCCGCCGACTGGAAGGAATTCTCCGTCAGCCGGAAGTGGCGCGGCGCGGAATACCACATCCATGTAACCAACCCCGACGCCGTAGAAAAGGGCGTCAAGAGCATCACGATGAACGGCAGGCAGGTTCGCAAGCTGCCTGTGCTACCTGTGGGCACTGTCTGCGACGTGGAAGTCGTGATGGGCTGAGGCCATTGCCCCGGTGGGGGCGCATAGCTTGGTCAATCGAAATTTATCCGGTGAAAAGCCGGGAGAGGAGAAAATCAAGATGATTAAATTTGGTACCGGTGGATGGCGGGCGATTATCGCAGACGAATTCACCAAGGAAAATATCCGTCTGGTGGTAGCCGGCCTTTGCAAGCTGATGCTGCTGGAAGGACACGCGGGCAAGGAGATTTGTGTCGGCTATGACCGGCGTTTCCTGTCCAAGGAATCCGCCCACTGGGCGGCGGAGGTTCTGGCGGGCTACGGTTTCCACGTCTTTGTGGTCGCCCGTTCCTCCCCCACCCCGCTGATCATGTTCACCGTCAAGCAGATGCAGACCCCCTACGGTCTGGCCGTCACCGCCAGCCACAACCCCGCGATCTACAACGGCATCAAGGTCTTCACCGCCGGCGGCCGGGACGCCGATCAGGTCGTCACCGGAAAGATCGAGGAGCAGATTGCCCTTCTCAAGCCGGAGGACGTGAAGTCCATCGACTACGATCAGGCCATGGAAATGGGTCTGATCCGGGAAGGCTACCCCTTCAACGAGTATATCGACAGCATTTTGCAGGTGGTGGATACCAAGAAGATCAAGCGCGCCCATCTGCGCATCGCCATCGACCCCATGTACGGCGTCAGCCAGAGCAGCCTGCGCACCATTCTGCTGACCTGCCGGTGTGACGTGGATGTCATTCATGAGCAGCACGACACCCTCTTTGGCGGCAAAATGCCCGCCCCCAGCGCTGACACCCTGAAGCTGCTGAGCAACTACGTGGTGGACAACGGCTGCAATCTGGGCGTTGCCACCGACGGCGACGCCGACCGTCTGGGCGTCATCGACGAGAAGGGCGCGTTCCTCCATCCCAACACCCTTCTGGTTCTGCTTTATTACTACCTGGTGAAATACCGCGGCTGGTCCGGCCCCTGCGTGCGCAACAACTCTACCACCCACCTGCTGGATCGGGTCGCGAAGGATATGGGTCAGCAGTGCTACGAAGTCCCCGTGGGCTTCAAGTACATCTCCGCCAAGATGGCGGAGACCAACGCCGTCATCGGCGGCGAGTCCTCCGGCGGTCTGGCCGTCCGGGGCCACATCGCGGGCAAGGACGGCATTTACGCCGCCGCTCTGCTGGTGGAAATGCTGGCCGTCACCGGCAAGTCCGTGTCCCAGCTGTACCAGGAGATCACCGACAAATATGGTATGCTGTATTACGAAGATGCTGCCTTCACCATGACCCAGGCGCGGAAGGCGGAGCTTCAGGAGAAGCTCTTCGTAAAGCTGGAGGTGCCGGACTTCGACAACGCCGTGGAGAAGATCAACCGCACCGACGGCTGCAAGGTTTACTTCACCGACGGGAGCTGGGTCATCTGCCGATTCTCCGGCACAGAGCCGCTGCTCCGCATGGCAGCCGAGGGTGAAAGCCAGTCTCAGGCCAGAACCTACATCCGCATCTGGCGGGAAGAGCTTGGGCTGTAAATTCCATAAGATTCGGGCGGCTCTTTCGAGCCGCCCGTAAGTTTATCGGTTACAGCCGCAGCAGTTATCTGCTGCGGCTGTTCTTGTATTCTTTGGCGCTATGTGGTAATATGATAATCGGATTTACGGAAGAAGGTGTGCAGGGTTGAACGACCTGTTTATACAAGGGATATCGCTTCATTGGGATAAAGTCGGCAAGGACAGCTATTTACGGGAAATCGCGGCTTTTCAGGGGCTTGACCAGATCAGGTTCAACAAGCCGGTCACTTTCTTCGCCGGTGAAAACGGCAGCGGCAAGTCAACCATGCTGGAAGCGATCGCGGTGGCACACGGATTTAATCCGGAAGGCGGAACAAGGAATTATAATTTCTCAACACGAGACACGCATTCCGAACTTTGTGATGCCATTACGGTTGCAAAAGGGTACAGAAGAGAGCGCTGGGGATATTTTCTTCGGGCGGAAAGCTTCTATAATGTGGCCACGCAGGAAGAACAGTATGCCGATGCAGCACACCCTTCGGCATTATACCACGAAAAATCTCATGGCGAAAGCTTTTTGCAGCTTGCGCAAAACAATCTCCGTGGGGACGGCCTATATTTCTTTGATGAGCCGGAAGCCGCGCTTTCCCCACAAAGGCAGTTGACATTGCTGGCAGAAATCTACGAATGCGCGAAAGCGGGGGCGCAGTTCTTCATCGTTACCCATTCCCCCATACTGCTGGGTATTCCAGATGCGGATATTTACTGCTTTGACAGAGACAGGCTTCACCTGTGCGATTATGAGGAAACGGGCAGCTATCAGATTACAAAAATGTTCGTCAATAACCGGCAGGCATTGCTGCGCAATCTCTTAAATGACTAGTATTGCGGGCCGTCAGTCATGCCCTGTATCTCTCGATAACACATCACAAAAACAGGAGATAAAATTATGGAACAGCTCGTTCAGAACGCAACAAAATTTATCAAAGAGATTTTCCAAAACGATTTCAGCGGACACGACTTTTTTCATTCCATGCGTGTTTACCGAACCGCAATAAACATCGCGGAGGCGGAACACGCCGACATGGAGGTCGTGGCATTGGCGGCGCTGCTGCATGATGTAGACGACCGGAAGCTTTCCCCGATGACCGCCGAGAAGAAAGAAAATGCCGCCCGGTTTATGCGCAGTCAGAACATGTCGGAATCTGAAATCCGGCAGGTATGTCAGATCATTGACGAGGTATCCTTCAAGGGGACGGATTCCGTCCGGCCGTCCACGCCGGAGGGGAAATGCGTGCAGGATGCTGACCGACTGGATGCCCTCGGTGCGATCGGCATTGCCCGCACATTTGCCTATGGCGGAAGCCATAACCGCGCCATCTACGATCCGGAATTGCCGCCGCGGACGGCGATGAATCAGGCGCAGTATTACAGCAGCAAGTCCACCTCCCTGAACCACTTCTACGAAAAGCTGTTTCTGCTGGAAGGCATGATGAACACCGAAACCGGCAAGGCCATCGCAAGAAAGCGGACGCAGTACATGCAGCAATTTGTAGACGAGTTCCTGAATGAGTGGGACGGATTGGACAAATAGGCTTTGGTTCACTTAACGAAAACCGGCGTGACCGCACAGGTCACGCCGATACGCTTTTATAGAACTTAAATGCAGAAAAAACCATTGCCGCGGCAGCACAGCAGCTGGGCAGCATAACACAGGCACAGGCTTGCGCAGGGGGTGCCGCCCATAGCGAATCCCCGGAAGTTCCCCGCCTGCTGGCGGTAGGCCGCGCCGCCGTGTTCGATGACGTCCAGCGCATTCAGATACTCCGGATTGTCGGGTTCCATGCTCACCGCCCGGCGGATATGCTCCAGCGCTGTCACCTGATTGCCCAGGGCGTCGTTTGCCAGCGCACTGAGGTAATACCACCGGGCATTTCGCTCCTGAGAGTTGTTCAGAACGTTCAGCGCTTCCTGATACCGGCCGAACTGGATGTAGCGCATCGCCGCCTGCTGGTACTGGTCGCCCGCTGCTTCGCCGTAGGACTGACGACTGTAACCGCCGCCAAAGCCGCCGAAGGGGTCGCCGTAACCGTAACCGCCGTATCCGCTGCCCGCGCCCGGCTGCTGCGCCTTGTCCGGATCCTTGATCTGCTCGTAGGCCGCATTGATCTCCCGCATTTTCTGCGCGGCGGCCGCGTCCCCCGGATTGCGGTCCGGATGGTATTTCTTTGCCAGCGCCCGATACGCCCGCTTGACCTCCTCGTCGGAGGCATCGGGGCTGACCCCCAGAACCTTATACGGATCATCCATCGTTGGCTGCCTCCTCTTTCCGCTTTCCCCGGTAGTTTACCCACACGCCGCTGTACAGGATATTGTCCAGCAGCGCCTTGTCCTGCACCAGGGGCAGCTTTTCATAGCGTTCCGCGCATCTGCCCATGGCAAGCACCAGATATTCCTCCCAGCGCTTCTCGTCCTTTTCCATGCCCATGGCCAGATACGGGTTGTATTTGCCTTTACGTTTGTCCTTATCGTAATCTGCCGCCGCGTCCAGCAGATAAATAAACCTGCCCAGACTGAAGCCCATCTGCCCCAGATCTTTCGCCCACATGTCCTCCCGGTAAACCAGCAGCTGCGCCATCAGCTCGCCAAAGCAGGAGGCCGGTTCGTCGGGGTTGGGGCAGTTTTCCTTTTCCAGCTGGGATAATCTGGAAATGCAGTTTCTGATCGCCCCGAGCTGCCTTGGCCAGCGGGCTTCCAACTCCGGCAGAAAGGGTTCCAGCTTGTCCGCCATGAATTTGGCGGAGCGTTTCCCATCATCCTGCCAGTCGTCCAGACAGTTGTAATAGCCCAGCGCCACGTTCATGTCCGCGGCGTAGCGGATGTATTCGTTGTCCACCCATGGGCGTGGCTTCACAGAGTGCAGGCGGCAGGCTTTTTTCCCGCTCTCCTCCTCCGGCTCGTACAGGCTCATCAGCAGCAGCGCCAGAAAGGCCATATCATAACTCAGGCAAATTCTTCCGATGCCCGTGCTTCTTTGCCGGATCTCCCGGCAGATGCCGCAGTACACCGCGCCGTAGCGTTTCTGCTCCTCGGCGGTCAGCTCTTTCCAGCTGGCAGTCACATATCCAAACATACCGCATTTCTCCTTTTTGCCACATCCTACAAAGGGACTGTGAACTGCGGTTAAACAATCCAGAAATTTGCAAATTATTTATCCATCAGATACCGGTTCAGCGCCCCGCCGTAGAACAGGATGCTCATACAGCAGTACAGCCACAGCATGGTGATGGCAATGGCGTACACCGAGCCGTAGATCGTGGAATATTTGGAGAAATTCTCCACGTAAATGGAGTAAATGTCCGAAAACACCAGCCAGCCCAGACTGGACAGCACGCCGCCGGGAAGGCTTTCCATAAAATGGTTGCGCTTGTTGGGCAGCGCCATGAACATCAGTGTAAAGACCAGGCTCTGCAAAAACAGCAGCAGGAAAAACCGCAGATCGATCAGGTCGGTGAAAAAGATCACCACCGGATTATCCACCTGCCGCATGAGATTGATGATGGAGCTGCCGAACACGTGCAGCACCAGCGTCAGCAGCAGGATCAGAATGAACACAAAGGTATACACCACACTGATGGAGCGGGTATAAATGTATCCCCGGTTTTCCGACACGCCGTAAACCGCGTTCAATCCTGTAAGCATACCGTAAATGCCCCGGCTGGCCGACCACAGCGCCGTCACGGCGGAAACGCCCACCAACGCGCCGGAGGAATTGCGGTACGTGCTGTAGATCAGCTCCTCGGCGTCCCCCACCATGGTACTTGGCAGGATGTCACCCAGCAGCTCTACCAGGCCCCGCACCTCCATCCCCGTATAGCGCAGCACGCTGAGGATCAGCACCAGTGCCGGAAAAAAAGCCAGAATAATAAAGTACGCGGCATAGGCGGCGTGGAGGGGAATATGCATTTGCTTGACAGTCTTGGCGGCGTCCATAACTTTGCCGATCAGGCCGCCCTTGGGAAATTCCTTCATTGTCTCCCCCACTTTAGACAAGTCGGCCCGCAGCCCGAAGGGCTGCGGGCAAATCCGTTTCCGTGTTATTCTTCCGTTTCCGTGTTATTCTGCGGAGATCAGGTAGTAATATACCGGCTGTCCGCCGTTGAGCAGATTCACGTCCGCGTTGGGGCAGATGTCCGCGAAGATGTCTGCCGCCTTCTGGGCGTGCTTTTCCTTCACGTCCTCGCCGTAGTAGATCGTGATATACTCCTTGCCGTCGTCCCGAACCTTTTCCGCCAGAGACTTGAGCAGCACCCGGATGTCCTGACTGGTGCCGAACAGCTGACTGCCGCACAGCGCCAGATAGTCGCCCTCGTGGATGTCGTAGCCGTCAAAGTCGGAATTCCGGGCAGCGTAGGTGATCTGCATGGTGTCCACGGTGTCCAGCGCCTCGGTCAGGGCAGCGGTGTTTTCCTCAACACTTCCCTCGGGGGCAAAGCTCAGCATGGCGGTGATGCCCTGAGGAACGGTCTTGGAGGGAATGACCACCACGGTCTTGGGGGTCAGGGCGTCTACCTGCTGGGCAGCCATGATGATGTTCTTGTTGTTGGGCAGGACAAAGACAGTCTCGGCAGGCACCTTGTTCACCGCCTCCAGAATGTCCTGGGTGCTGGGGTTCATGGTCTGGCCGCCGGAGATAATCTGATCGACGCCCAGATTCTGGAACACGTCCGCGAGGCCCGCACCGGCGCAGACGGAGACAACGCCCAGAGGCTTCTCCGGCTTGGCGATCTTCGGGGCGACCTCCTGCTCGGAGAGCACCTTTTCCGTGTGCTGCAGGCGCATGTTCTCGATCTTCACCGTGACGAAGGAACCGTAATTCAGCGCCTCGGTCAGCGCCTTGCCGGGATCGTTGGTATGGACATGCACCTTGATGATCTCGTCGTCGTCCACCAGCACAAGGCTGTCGCCCAGCTCGGACAGGAACGCCCGGAGATTCTCAGGGTCATGGTCATTTTCCCGGGAAATAATGAACTCGGTGCAGTAGGAGAAGGTGATGTCCTCGGTATTGAAGTCGGAGAAGTCCGCGCTCTGCTTGGTCTGCGTCACCGCGCCGTTCTCGGGCAGCACCACGTCCTCGCCCTGCAGGGCGCTGAGCATGGCTTCCAGCGCCACGACCCAGCCCTTGCCGCCGGCATCCACAACACCGGCCTTTTTCAGCACGGGGTTCTGGTTGACGGTATCGGCCAGCGCCTTCACGGCTTCCTCAATGGCTGCTTCGTGGACGAATTCGATAAAGTTGTTCTCCCGGGCGGCGTCGGCAGCCTTGGCCGCGGACAGGCGGGCGACGGTGAGGATGGTGCCTTCGGCGGGCTTCATGACGGCCTTGTAAGCGGCGTCAACGCCTTCCTGCAGCGCCTGCGCCCACAGAACGCCGTCGCACTCCTCGCTGCCCTTCAGGCGCTTGGAAATGCCCCGGAACAGCAGCGACAGAATGACGCCGGAATTGCCCCGTGCGCCCCGCAGCATGGCGGAGGCCGCCACCTTGGACGCTTTTTCCAGATCGGGGTCCTCGGTCTTGCGCAGGTCGGAGGCCGCGGAGTTGATGGTCATGGACATATTGGTGCCGGTGTCTCCATCCGGCACGGGGAACACGTTCAGCTCGTTGAGAGCCTGCTTGTTGATCTCGATGGCGGCAGCCGCGCTGATGATCATTCTGCGAAGATCGGCTCCGTTGATGGTTTCTCTCAATTTATTTCCCTCCGAACTTTAACCGATCACCATGGAATCGATATAAACATTTACGGCCCGAACCTCGGTGCCGGTGCAGTTGGTCACCACATAGCGAACCTCGGAAATAATGGAAGCGCCCACGGCGTTCAGGTTTACGTTGTTGTCCACGATAATATGCAGATCAATGGAAATGGTGTCGTCCTCGTTGAACTGGACATGCACGCCCTTGCCCACGGATTCCCGGCGGAGCAGATGGTACAAGCCGTCGGACAGGCTCCGGGCAGCCATGCCCTTGACGCCAAAGCAGTTGATGACAGCGGTGCCGACAATGTCCGTGTAGACGCTGGTGCTGACATTGACGCTTCCGTTTTCATTTTCGTGACGGATCATAGATGCAACCTCCAATTTTCAGTACGTATTTTGACAAAGGGGAGCTACAAGCGCCTTAAACCATGCTGTCTTCCCAGCAGTCGGGGGCGGTCAGACCCATCATCTTGACAATGGTGGGCGCCACATTGGCAAGGCCGTAGTGGCCGTCCTTGATGACCCAAGTGTGGTCGGGGTCGTAGATGATGAAGGGAACGGGGTTCAGGGAATGCGCCGTGCGGACGGAGGTCTTTCCCTTCTTGGTCTCGGTCATCTGGTCGGCGTTGCCGTGGTCGGCGGTGATCAGGACGGTGTAGCCGTACTTGTCGGCAGCCTCCACAATGGCGGCCACGCTCTTGTCCACGCACTCCATGGCGTAAACCACCGCGTCAAACACGCCGGTGTGGCCAACCATGTCGCCGTTGGGGAAGTTGCAGCGCAGGAACTGGAACTTCTTGGACGCCATGTTCTCCACCATCTTCTCGGTGATCTCCTTGGACTTCATGGCAGGCGCCTTCTCAAAGGGGATCACGTCGGAGGGGACTTCCTCGTAGACTTCCAGATTCTCGTCCACCTTGCCGGAACGGTTGCCGTTCCAGAAATAGGTCACATGGCCGTACTTCTGGGTCTCGGACAGGGCGTACTCATGGATTCCGGCGGCGCACAGCACCTCGGTCAGGGTGTGCTTGATGACGGGGGGCTGCACCAGATAATGCTGGGGGATCTTCAGGTCGCCGTCGTACTGGAGCATACCGGCAAACTTCACGCCGGTGTAGTCGCCCCGGTCGAAGTGGTCAAAGTCCTTGCGGTCAAAGGCCAGAGAGATCTCCTGCGCCCGGTCGCCCCGGAAGTTGAAGAGGATGACGCTGTCGCCGTTGGCGATCTTCGCCACAGGCTCGCCGCTCCGCTCGATCACAAAAGCGGGCAGATCCTGATCGATGCTCTGCGCGGTAGGTCTCGATGGCCGCCTTGGCAGAGGGGAATCTTCTGCCGATTGCCTGAACGTGGGTGCGCCAGCCCTGCTCTACCATCGGCCAGTTGGCCTCGTAACGGTCCATGGTGATCTGCATACGGCCGCCGCCGGAGGCGATGGCGTAATCGCAGCCCTCGGTGTTCAGCTCGGTGAGAACCTTCTCCAGCATATCCACATACTCCAGCGCGGAGGTGGCGGGCACGTCACGGCCGTCCAGAAGGATGTGGCAGTAGGCTTTCTTCACGCCCTCGGCATGGGCTTCCCGCAGCATGGCAATGAGGTGATGGATGTTGGAATGGACGTTGCCGTCGGACAGCAGGCCCAGAAAATGCAGCGCCTTGCCGGAAACGGCGTTGGCAATCAGGTCTTTCCAGGTCTCGGAGGCATAGAGCGAGCCGTTTTCGATGGACTCGCCGACAAGCTTTGCGCCCTGAGAGTAGATCTGGCCGCAGCCCAGCGCGTTGTGGCCGACCTCGGAGTTGCCCATATCATCGTCAGTGGGCAGACCGACGGCGGTGCCGTGGGCTTTCAGGTAAGTATGGGGGCAGGTGGCAAGCAGATGATCCAGCGTGGGGGTCTTAGCGACCGCGACCGCGTCGCCGCTGCCGCCGTCACCCTTGCCGACACCGTCCATGATAACAAGAACAATGGGTTTTTCCATAATAAATCCCTCCAGAAAAAGAGCTATTCATACAAGTTTGCATTCTATTGGATTTTATTATTTTACATCATTTTTGCCGAACTTACAACCACTTTTTTAATTTTTCCGTAACGCCCAAAAAAGCTTCCGGAAAAATCAAAAAATGAGTGATTTTTCCGGAAGTTGTTAAATATGTTTGAACGAATTATCCCTGTTCTCAGTCGTCGTAGTCCTCGTCCCGTTTTCTTCTGTAAATGAGCAGACCGATGAGCAGCAGGCTCAGCGTTCCGGAGACGATGAGAACGCCGATGAGGATACCGATTACCGGGGAGCCGTCCTGCTGTTCCTCGGGCAGCGTCGGGGGAACCGTTTGCTGCGTGGGAAGGGTCTCCGGTGCCTGAGTCGCCTGCGTCGTTTCGGGAACCGTAGGCGGCTGGGTGGTGGGGACGGTGGGCGGCTCGGTCGCAGGCTGGGTAGTGGGCGGCGCCGTCGTCTCCGTCGGCCGGGAGGTTACCTGGACTTCGCCCTCAAAATGATAGGGGTCGGAGCCGTTGGCGGTCAGCACCTGCAGGCGGCCGTGGAAATTGGTTTCCAGCTCCTCCACGTACTCGCTGGGCCAGATGTTGTTCACCGGGCAGTAGATGGTGATATTGTTGCCGTTCCACAGGCAGTTGGCGTTGAAGGAGGGCATACCGCCGCTGCAATAGACCTCCGTCAGATTGGTGCAGCCCTCAAAAGAGCTTGCGCCGAACCGGCGGAAGGATGCCGGGAGGGAGATTTTCGTCAGCCCCTCGCAGCCCTGAAAGGCGCTTGCGCCGATCTCCTTCAGGGAATTGCCGAAATCCACCGCCGTCAGGTTTTTGTAATCCGTGAACGCCCCCGCGCCCACGCTGGTCACGCCGCCGGTGAGTACGACGGTATGAATCTGATCCGCGCTGCCCGACCATGGCGCGCCGCCTTCAAAGTCCTTCATGGCGCCGCTGCCGGAAACGGTCAGGGTGCTGCCGTCCAGCGACCACGAAAGTCCGTCGCCGCAGCTCTCCACGGGTGGGTCCGTTTCCGTGGCAAAGCCCCGGGGGGCAAGGAGCGTCAGCAGCATACAGGCCGCCAGAATGTGCAAAACAAATCGCTTCTTCATATGTATGTACTTCCTTTCTGTAGCTTCGACTTCATCATACCAAATCCGTCATGAGAAAATTGTCAAAAAGCGGCTCTGAACAGGCTCAGAGCCGCCTAAGGGTTTCCCAAGATTCATCCTCCACGCGGCAGATGTCCGCGCCCAGCGCCCGGAGCTTCTCCACCAGATTCTCGTAGCCCCGTTCAATGAAATGAATGTGCTCGACAAAGGTGGTGCCTCTGGCCGCCAGACCCGCAATGACCAGCGCCGCGCCTGCCCGCAGATCGTGGGCAAAAACGGTGCTGCCCGTGAGATGATCGACACCGGTGACCGTCGCCGTCTTTCCGCTGATGCGAATGCTCGCGCCCATACTTTCCAGCTCGGTGCAGTAGCCGAAGAACCGGGTCTCATACACGCTTTCCGTCAGGCGGCTGGTTCCTCCCGCCAGCGCCATACACACGCAGACCTGCGCCTGCATATCCGTGGGGAAGCCGGGGTAGGGACGGGTCTTGACCGTGGTCTGCCGCAGTTTTCCCGTGCGCATGATGCGGATGGAATCGTCATAATTGATGACCTTCGCGCCCATTTCCTGAAGCTTGCTGGTGATGCACTCCATGTGCTTGGGGATCACGTTCTGCACCAGCACGTTGCCACCCACCGCCGTGACCGCTGCCAGGTAGGTTCCCGCCTCGATCTGGTCGGGGATGATGGCGTAGGTGCCGCCCCGCAGGGCATTGACGCCCCGGATCTTGACGGTATCCGTGCCCGCGCCGGTGATCCGCGCGCCCATGGTGTTCAGGAAGTTGGCCAGGTCCACGATGTGCGGCTCCTTCGCCGCGTTTTCGATGATGGTCTGACCGGGCAGCAGAGTCGCCGCCAGCATGATATTTACGGTCGCGCCCACGGACGCCATATCCAGACTGATCCGTCCGCCATGCAGTCCCTCCTGACCGGGGGTCAGAGCGACATATTCTTCCGTCTCGTCAACGTCTGCGCCCAGCGCCAGAAAGCCTTTGATATGCTGGTCAATGGGGCGGGAGGCAAAATTGCAGCCGCCGGGCAGCGCCACATGAGCTCTGCCGAACCGCCCCAGCAGCGCACCCATCAGATAATAGCTGGCACGCATTCTGCGGACGAGCTGCTGATCCGGCTCGCTGCAATGAATGTCCGTGCAGTCAATCTCCACTACGCCGGGTTCCGGGGTAACGATCTTCGCACCCATCCCGTCGAGAATACTCATCAGAATTCGGACATCGGAAATATTGGGAACATTCTCGATCCGGCACTTGCCGCTGACCAGCAGAGCCGCGGGCAGGATCGCCACGGCCGCGTTCTTCGCGCCGCTGATCGTGACGGTACCGTTCAGGGGATGACCGCCGTTAATTTCATATCTTGCCAAGGAATATCCTCTCCTTGTGATTGGATTCGTCAATCGTCATACATAGGCTAGGGTATTATATCATACATAGCGAATCTTGTAAAGTACCATTGCCGGAGGGAACACTTCCGGGAAACACAGGAATTTTTCCGCTGAAAATCCCGTTATTTACCGCCGCAATCCCTTTGGATAGTGATTTTTCAGCACTCGTCCATCGCCTTTTCCCCAGCCGATGGAATAGCCGCCCGCCGAGACGAGGCACCAGCCCTTCTGCGTGGACGGCACCACGTCTCCCCGGAGATAAGCGCTTATCTCCCCGGAGTCCGCCGGGTAATCCTGTTGGTTTTCACAGGTTTTCAGCCACAGCGCCAGCGCGTGGGCAGGCTCAAAGCGGTCTTTTTTCACCGTCCCCAGCTCCAGTCCGGGGCGGAGGACTTTCAGCTTTCGGATGTCCGGCATATCGGGCGGCGCCCAGTACAGGGTGTCTCCGAAGGTGGCCGCCTTCCCGTCGGGCAGGCGGATGCCAAGGCTGGCCGCAAAGGGCTTCCATGTTTTCGGAAGTTTTTCCCCGGCGGGAATCACGGTACTTTCTTCGCTGCCTTCCATCTTACGCAGCACGGCGGCAAAATGTCCCTCCCCCAGCAGCTTATGGGGCCACAGGCGGAAGCTCCCGTTTTCCCCGGCCTCGAACCACGGCGCGTCCACGGTTTCCGGGACAAATTCGGGGTGATTTTCCAAAAACCGCGCCACCGCCTGCTCGTCCTCCTCCGGGGAAAAGGTACAGGTGGAGTACACCAGATGCCCGCCGGGGCGAATCAGCGCCGCGGCGGAACTCAGAATTTCCGCCTGCCGCCGGGCGCACATCTCCACGGTCTCCTGACTCCAGTCCGTGACGGCGGCTTCCTCTTTCCGGAACATTCCTTCTCCGGAACAGGGCGCGTCCACCAGCACCCGGTCAAAGAAACCGGCAAACCGCTGCGCCAGCGTGGCCGGATGCTCGTTGGTCACCAGTGCGTTAGAAACGGCCATGCGCTCAATGTTCCGGGATAGAATTTTCGCCCGCTTGGGGTTGATCTCATTGCAGAGCAAAAAGCCCCGCCCCATCATCCGTCCGGCGATCTGGGTGGTCTTGCCGCCGGGGGCGGCGCACAGGTCGCAGACCCGCTCGCCGGGTTGGGGATCGAGCAAGGCCACCGGCGCCATGGCGCTGGCTTCCTGAAGGTAGTAGACGCCCGCCTCATGAAAAACGTGCAGGCCGGGTCGGGCGTCAGGGTCGTAATAGTACCCCATCGGCTCCCATGGCACCGGCTGTCCCACGAAGGGCAGCTGTGGGATCTCCCCTTTCAGGGGATTGAACCGCAGCGCCACCGCCCGGGGGCGGTTCAGGCTGTCAAGATAGCTTTCATATTCGTCTCCCAGCTGGCGCTTCATGCGCTCCAAAAAGGCTTCCGGCAGCATACGTTACCTCCAAAATCATGACTGCGCCCTATTATAGCACATCCCAAGGTATTTTTCCACCACCGGGAAAGCGCAAAATGCCGGCGCGGCAAAATTGCCGCGCCGGTCAAGATATCGGGGTCAAAAGAGTCGGTTGTCGTTGTGGGTGTTGAACGCGCCTTCAAAGCCGATGATCAGACCGCCCACCTCCGCATAGTAGCTGCACAGAGCCGTCGTCGGCTCCAGCATAAAGCGGGCATGGGGGAACTCGGCCAGCAGCGCTTCCCGGAAATCCGCCGCCGCTTCCTCGGCGAAGCAGTGGGCGACGCGGATATATCCGCCGTCCCGGAAGCCCCGCTCTTTTACCATATCCACCAGCATCTGGGTGGTTTTTCTCAGTCCTCTGGGCTTATGCACCGGGGCGACCTGACCGCCCTTGGCCTCTCCCGCCACCCGGATGCCCAGCATTCCGGCGATCTTCGCCACGGCGATATTCACCCGACCATTTCTGGCGAGGTTGTTCATGGATTCCAGACAGAACAGGGTGTGCAGGTGGTTGTGGTAATCCAATGCCTTTTCCTTGGTGGTCTCAAAATCGTCCCCCGCGTCCTCGCACTGACGGATTTTCTCCGCCAGCATCATCATTTCCGGCCCTGTGGCGAGAGAATCAAAGATGAACGCCTTTCTCGCCGGATGCTCGGCCATGTACGTATCGGCAGCGTGTCTGGCCGCGTTGTAGCTGCCCGACAGGTGCTTGGAAATGGTGATGCCGAAAACTTCCTCAGCGTCACCGAAGGCTTCCAGCCACTCCCCCACGTTGGGGCAGGATGAACCGGACTTCCCCTTATATTGCTTCAGATCCTCCACCATCTGCGCCACGTCCAGATTCGCGTCGTCCACATATTCCCGTTCCGCCACGATCTTCATGGGAACGGAGGCAAACGTGCTGTCCTCCCCGGAGACGATGTTGCAGGAAGAATCCGCTACGATCTTATATTTCATAATAATCCCTCGATCAAACCTTGTTATCGGTTTTTTAATAACCGATGTTATTGTATCAGCAACCGATGAAGATGTCAAGATAATCTTAAGATAAGATTTTGAGATTGACTTTTTCTTAGCTTTACGGTATAATACCACCGGTGATATGGATGAAACAGGAAATCAAACAGCAGATCGGCCAGTCCGTTCAGGACTTCCGTCTGCCCCGTTATCAGGAGATTCCCGACGTGGGTCTGTATCTGGAACAGGCCACCAAATATATCTGCCGCTACCTGTCCCCCATTCTGGAAACGCCCCTCACGGCGTCCATGATCAGCAACTACGTCAAGCGAGGGCTGCTGTCCAGCCCGGTGAAGAAGCAGTACAGCCGGGATCAGGTGGCGTATCTTTTCTTCATCGCTGTGGCAAAGAACGTCCTGTCCCTGGACGCGCTGGCCTGCTTTCTGCGGCTTCAGGAGCGCACCTATCCTCTGGAAAAAGCCTATAATTACTTCTGCCGGGAGCTGGAAAATCTCCTGCTGTTCCAGTTTGAGGTCAGGGAGACCATTGAATCCTCCGACGAGGATTCCTCCGACGAAAAGCGGCTGCTCTACAGCTGCACGGCGGCGGTGGTGCAGAAGGTATACATGGAAAAATGGCTGGAAGCCGTCGCGGCGGAAGAAGTATGATAAATACGGAAGCGGTATCCCGGCGCATGAAGGGATACCGCTTTTTCGTTTCTCTGAGTGCAAATTCCTTTCTGGAAAGATTGACTTTTCCGGTTGTTTGTGGGATAATAGGACAGCTAAATCAGAAAACACCAGATATAAGAGAGGTTTTCATCTATGATGCAATCCAGAACCCATAACTGCGGCGAGCTGCGTCTTTCCGACGCGGGCAAGTCCGTTACCATCGTTGGCTGGCTGGAGAATGTCCGGGAGGTGGGCGCGAATTTTGCGTTCTGCGTCCTGCGGGATTTCTACGGCACCACCCAGGTGGTCATTGAAAATGAAGAGATGATGAAGCTCATCAAGCCCATCAACAAGGAGTCCACCATCTCCGTCACAGGCCTCGTCCGGGAGCGGGAGAGCAAGAACCCCAAGCTTCCCACCGGCGAGATCGAGGTCGTCCCTGAGAAGATCGAGGTGCTGGGCAAGTGCGTTCACAACCAGCTGCCCTTTGAGATCAACAAGAGCAAGGACGCCGACGAGAACACCCGGCTCAAATACCGCTTCCTCGACCTGCGCAACCCCGCCGTGAAGTCCAACATCGTCCTGCGCTGTCAGGTGGTGGCCGAGCTGCGGCGGCTGATGACCGAGAAGGGATTTTTGGAGATCACCACCCCCATCCTCACCGCTTCCTCCCCTGAGGGCGCCCGGGACTATCTGGTTCCCGCCCGGAACCACCCCGGCAAGTTCTACGCTCTGCCTCAGGCGCCCCAGCAGTTCAAGCAGCTGCTGATGACCTCCGGCTTTGACCGTTACTTCCAGATTGCCCCCTGCTTCCGGGACGAGGATGCCCGCGCCGACCGTACCCCCGGTGAATTCTATCAGCTGGATATGGAAATGGCCTTTGCCAGTCAGGCGGACGTGCTGAGCGTATTGGAAGATGTGCTGGTGCCCGTGTTCCACAAGTTCGGCAAGTACAAGCGGGTCTCCACCGCCCCCTTCCGCCACATTCCTTATAATGAGGCCATGGAACGCTACGGCTCCGACAAGCCCGACCTGCGTATCGATCTGGAAATTCAGGACATCACCGCTGAGGTGCAGGGCTGCGGCTTCACCCCCTTCGAGGGCGCGACCGTCAAGGCCGTGGCCGTGGACAACTTCACCCAGGCGAGGAAGTGGATCGACAAGCTCCTGGCCGACGTGGAAGTCCAGACCGGCAGCAAAGCCTGCTGGGTGAAGGTGGACGAAAACGGAAATCTCACCGGCGGCGTTTCCAAGTTCCTGACGGATTGCAAGGATGCGCTGACCGCCAAGCTGAACCTGAAGCCCGGCAGCTTCGTCTGCATGGCGGCGGGCAAGAAAGCCGTCGCCCAGAAGACCGCCGGTGTCATCCGCACCATGCTCGGCAAGCGGATTCCCGGTCACTTTGACGAGGAGCAATACGCTCTGTGCTGGATCGTGGACTTCCCCATGTACGAGATCGGTGAGGAATCCGGCACTCTGGAATTCTGCCACAACCCCTTCTCCATGCCTCAGGGCGGCCTGAAGGCGCTGGAGGATGCCGAGGGCGATATGGACAAGCTGCTGGCCATCAAGGCCGACCAGTATGACCTTGTGGTCAACGGCTACGAGTCCGCCTCCGGTGCCGTGCGGAACCACGACCCGGAGATCATGGTCAAGGCCTTCGAGATGGTGGGTCTGGGCGAGGCCGATGTCAAGGCCAAGTTCCCCGCCATGTACAACGCCTTCACCTACGGCGCACCCCCGCACGCTGGCGCCGCTCCCGGTGTTGACCGTCTGATCATGCTGCTCACCGGCGAAGAGTCCATCCGGGAGGTCATCACCTTCCCCATGAACAAGAACGCCCAGGACCTGATGATGGGCGCACCCACCACCGTGGACAAGAGCCAGCTGGAGACCGTTCACATCGCGGTATTGGAAGAGGAATAAATTGCTGCGCCCCGCCGGGAAACCACGGCGGGGCGCGTGTTCTTACGAGATTTTCTAATTTCTGCAACCAAGCGAAAAATTCGTCGAGTATTTATGTTGATAGGAAGGAGTGACGCAAATGGAAGACGAGCAGATCGTCGCACTGTACTGGGAACGGGATGAGGCCGCCATTCAGGAGACCCAGACCAAATATGACCGCTACCTGACCAAGATCGCCTGCAACATCCTCGCGGACATGGAGGACAGCCGGGAGAGCGTCAACGATACATACCTCGCCGCATGGAATTCCATACCGCCCCAGCGGCCGTCGGTGCTTTCCGCGTATCTTGCCAAGCTCACCCGGCGCATTTCCATCGACCGCTTCCGCTACCGTACCCGGGACAAGCGGCGGGATTCCCAATATGCCCTGTCCCTGTCCGAGCTGGACGACTGCGTGTCCGGGGGCAACACCACCGAGGAGATCATCAACGTCAAGCTGCTGGCCGACACCATCGGCATTTACCTGCGGCTGCAAAGTGAGGAAGCCCGGAACGCCTTCATCGGGCGATACTATTTTCTCGACTCTCTGAAAGAGGTCGCGGCCTACTGTGGCATGTCGGAAAGCAAGTGCAAGAGCCTGCTCTACCGCACCCGGGTGGGGCTGAAGGAATACTTGGAAAAGGAGGGCTTTAGCGTATGACTTCCGAAAAACTTCATGACGCGCTGAGTCTGCTTCCCGCCGATCTGGTCGCCGAAACGGACGTCCTGCGCACTCAGGCCAAGAAGCCCCAGGTGCATTGGCAGCGCTGGGCGGCCATGGCCGCTTGTCTCGCGGTAGTGCTGCTGGCGGGCACCATGTTCTCCCGTCTCTTTGGCCCCAAGGGTTCCTCCAAGACCGCCGCGGCCGTAGATAAAGCCCCGATGTCCATTGCCGAAGCGGCCGACCAGAAGAACGCCGCCCCCAATTTCGATGCCATTGAGGAAGCCGCTCCTGCGGACGGCGGTCACACCCACGCCCCCGCGGGTGAACCCGAAACCACCGGCGGCACGGAGGACGGTTACTGTGGGAACACCTCCGCCACCGTAACGCTGGACGGAAGCGCCTACACGCTCTCCGGCAGCGACGCCGTTACGCTGACGGCCATTCTGGAAAATCTGGACTATACCAGCGACGACATTTGCAGCTGTTCCGCGGAGTTCACGGTGGAGACCGAGATCGGCACCGAATACGAAGTGAACCTGACGGAATACTTCGCCCGCTGCGACGCCGGACAGGCGGCGCTGACGCAAAAGCAGGCGGACGCCATCCGGGAGATCGTCGAGCAGCTGGGAGAATAATCCCGAAATATTTCGTTCTTTATGTTTAACCTCCGGAAATCCCGGCAATAATCAGCCTCGGAGGTGCTTAACAAATGAGCGACAACAAACATGCCGGCCGCGGCGGAAAGGGCTACTACATAGCCCTGATCCTGTGCGCAGCCGCCATCGGGATCACCAGCTATGTATACTATCGAAACGCCAACCGCGTGGAGGAAGTCTCCATTCAGGAATCCGTGGGGGAGGACATCCTCGTAGGAACCATGGAAGCCGAGGACGTCCCGGCGCTGGCTACCCAGCCCCAGACCCAGTCCACGCCCCCCGCGACTCAGGGTACAACCCCCGCTCCCACCGCGAAGAAGCCGTTCAAGACCACGTCTCCGGTTTCCGGCGAGGAGATCTCCGCCTACTCCATGGAGGCGCTGAGCTACAATGAGACCACCCGGGACTGGCGCGTCCACAACGGCGTGGACATCGCCGCGGACGCGGGGACTGAGGTCTGCGCCGCCGCGGACGGCGAGGTCTACACCGTCTACGAGGACGATTCCATGGGCTACACCGTGGTCATCCGCCACGACGGCGGCTACCTCACCCGGTACGCCAGCCTGAGTCAGGACATCCCGGTGAAGTCCGGGGACACAGTGAGCGCAGGACAGGTCATCGGCTACGTGGGCGACACCGCTCTGGTAGAGACCACGCTGGGCAGCCACATCCATTTCAGCGTCACCCATCAGGACGAGCCTATGAACCCGGCGGATTTCCTCGCGCTGGGCGAATAAAGCCTTCTCCCTTTTTGAACCAACCGAGCCGCCGGTTCCCCGGCGGCTCAACTTTATTCATGGGAAACCTGGTCTTAAGAAGCGAAAGGAACCAGCGTTCCATCAACATATCCGACAAAATACATAAGAAAGCCTACAATAATCAGGCTGCAAACCCATACCGCGCCGGATACGATTTTGCTCTTTGTCAGTTTATTTAAGGTCGCAAAATACTTGCTCAACAGCCAGATCTCCGAAGCAAAGAACAGAATGAACAACCAATCTATTCTGAAAAGAAAGGTCATGCAGCTGAGTGCATAGCTTATGATGATGTAGTTTACAGATTCAATGACAATCTCAGCCCAGCTTTTTAAGGTCGTTTTCATTTCATCACCTGAAATCCTGATTTACTGAAACAGCCACGGCAGACCCGCCGTGGCTGTTGACTGTTTTTTATTCTTCCGTCTTTTCCGCTGCGGGAAGAGCGTTCTTGTCCGCATTGACGTAGGCCATCAGCTCGTCGCCGGTGATGGTCTCCTTTACCAGAAGGAACTCGGAAATTTCGTCCAGCAGTCCCCGGTTCTCCGTCAGAATGCGCTTGGCGTCGGCGTAGGCCTTCTGCAAGATCTCCATGACCTCCTTGTCCACCTCGGCGGCGGTCTCCTGAGAGCAGTCCATATACGCCTGCCCGTCCAGATACTGGTTCTCCACCGAAGCCGTGGACATCAGCCCGAACTTTTCGCTCATGCCGTACTGGGTCACCATGTTTCTCGCAAGCGCGGTTGCCCGCTGGATATCGTTGGCAGCGCCGGTGGTCTGGACGCCGAACACCACCTGCTCGGCAGCACGTCCGCCCACCAGAGTACGCAGTTCCGTGCGCAGTTCTTCAGCAGTGGACAGATACTTTTCTTCCTCGGGCATCTGCATGGTATAGCCCAGCGCGCCGGAGGTGTGGGGAACAATGGTGATCTTGGACACGGGCTGGGAATGCTTTTCCAGCGCCGCCACCAAGGCGTGACCCACCTCGTGATAGGCCACCAGACGCTTTTCCATGTCCGTCAGGACGGTGTTCTTCTTCTCCGTACCGGCAATGACCGTCTCGAAGGACACCAGCAGGTCTTCCTGATTCACCAGTTGACGGCCCTTGCGCACAGCCCGGAGAGCAGCCTCATTGACCAGATTGGCAAGGTCAGCGCCCACCGCGCCGGCCGTGGCCTGCGCGATCTTCCGCAGGTCCACATCGTCGGACAGCCTGATCTTCCGGGTGTGTACCTTCAATGTATCCAGCCGTCCCTGAAGGTTGGGCTTGTCCACGATGATCCGGCGGTCGAACCGGCCGGGACGGAGCAGTGCCTTGTCCAGAATCTCGGGACGGTTGGTGGCCGCCAGACACACGATGCCCTTGGACGGCTCAAAGCCGTCGATCTCGCTGAGCAGCTGGTTGAGCGTCTGCTCCTGCTCGGAATTGTTCCCGTAGCGGTTGTCCCGGGCGCGGCCTACCGCGTCAATCTCATCAATAAAGATGATGCAGGGCGCGACCTTCGCCGCCTGCTGGAACAGGTCACGGACACGGCTTGCGCCCATGCCCACGAACATCTCCACGAAATCCGAGCCGGAAATGGAGAAGAAGGGGACGTTGGCTTCTCCCGCCACAGCCTTGGCCAGCAGCGTCTTGCCGGTGCCGGGAGAGCCTACCAGCAGCGCGCCCTTGGGCAGCTTCGCGCCGATGGCGGTGTACTTCTGGGGATTGTGGAGGAAATCGATGATCTCCTGTAAGGACTCCTTGGCCTCGTCCTGACCGGCCACGTCCTTGAAAGTAACGCCGGTCTGCTTTT